>Ga0209208_10003392_pt1 | contig 22818 bp, 10 predicted proteins | sample S1TSphfallax_3_FD_187694 | JGI IMG/M metagenome (GOLD analysis project Ga0209208, IMG submission 187694) | Host-associated microbial communities from peat moss isolated from Minnesota, USA - S1T2_Fd - Sphagnum fallax MG (SPAdes) (version 2) | ecosystem: Host-associated > Plants > Peat moss >...
GAAAAAACCCTCTTAATTGACTAGTGTTGTAGGTTGATTTAACTAATAGGTGTAATTTCCACCTAAATTTGGGCATCACTTTTTGTCATCTTGTTTCACTAGCTTAATTGACCTGTCCTCTCGACCAGTCCCCGGTCACTAGGGGTTAACATGTTTTACCACGATTTCATACAGTGAATCTGTCCTAGTTCACTCAAAATCCTAGTGAAATGCCTAGTGAACTTGGGTTGCATTTCCTAGTAGTGACAGTAACAAACATCAATGTTATAATGTTGCATCCCTAGCATTGGGCTTGCGACCAAGGCAAAGGCTTGCAAAGGTGCGGGCCAAGATTGAAGCCCGGGAGCCACATTTCATGTTTTTGGGAGTGTGGGAGGGTGTGAGGGAATGAACCTCCACACTATGAAGTGAGCTCCCACTTTAGGGGTTGATTGCAGAAGTCAAAACCTATTGGATTAAAGAGTTCATTATATCATTGGAAAGCTCTTAGAGTGTAGATGTCTAAAATGGGCTCGTATGACCCATTTGGATACTTAATTCACAAGTTATGGCCAAAAGAAGGGCCGAGACAATTTAACTCCCGACCATTAAAAGTTAGGAATCGCCCCAATTTCCTTACGTGCAGGTGGCGTGCCACATATTGTTGGAAAGCTCTCAATGAGGGCTATAACTTTGCTATAGACCTCACCTCAATCAAAGGTCTGAACACAAAGTTATGGGCCTCTAAAGTTGTGGGAGTCCCAATTTTGGGAATTTCGGGACTCCCATTTATGAGTCTTGAGAAAAAATGACATTTGGGTGTTGGTCACATGGCCATGAATATAGAATACCATAAGGGGGAAGGTGGTGGCTTCCCCCAAGTCCAGGCCGTGGTGAGTTTTGTGAATTCGGAGTTGCTTGTGGTTCATCCATGCACCAAATGTGTTCCAGTTACGCATTAACCAAGTTGTTGTTTGGTTTGTGTAGGTCCATGTGAATAGTTGACTTGTTTGTTAATCTTCCTAGTCCCCATCCCAGAGCTCCAGCACACCTTTCTACTTTTTGAAGTGCTACAAGTTAGAGAACGCGTCCCAACTCATTCTCCTTTCGTTGTCATCACCTTTGGACTTGTAATTGAGTCCATCAAGGAGCTTCAGGGTGCGTCATATAATTAACACATCTTTTCGATTTGCCAAAAGGTGAAAGCACACTATGGTGGCCAAAGAATGTTGTCACAAATATTTGTTTTTCAAGATTATGGAACTTTCAACTTTCACCAAGCCAATATGAAAGAGGTTTTCATAAATTATACTCAAATAAGGTAGTTCAATTGCTGATTGCCAAATAATGCAATTGTCAAAGGAGATTACATTTAAAAATTTAGTATAAAATGATTAAAAAATATAGTTGTGAGAATATAAATGTTATCACAATATATTGCAAAGTGCAAATATATTCTAAAAATGATTCAAATAATTGCGAAACTTGTTGGAATACTTAATTATATATTGAATGTGAATTGATTGTACCATTTCAATTACAATTGAAAAAATTGACTAATGTGATTTCACAAAAAACATTTAGACAAGTTTTTCATTCAAACAAACATAATTTGTGTGTTGAGAAAAACATTTTGTTGAAAATTATTTTCATTTGAAAAATAATAAGGATTATGTTGGAGGCCTTTGTATCAAAAATTTTATATGTTCATCAAAATGTTGAATGAAATCAAAGAAAAACTACCCCCAAAAAGTACAAAATGTATTAGAAAAAAAAAACATTTTCTTGCTTAAAATGACCCCTATAATGTGCTTTCACCCCAAATGAGATTAGTGGTAACTTTTTGAATTTGTAGCAAAGTTTTATAAAGATGGGGCATGCTCCTTGGCCTTTTGATTTTAGACAAGGGTGTAAGAACTTTAAGGTGGTTAAAAATACAAAACATGTTTCATATGTGTTTCACAATACATAAATAAATACTTGGTGTGGTTCATTTAATTTTCAGCAAAGATTGGATCACAAACTCACCATGGATTCACATGAATTCAACCATGGTCTATACTTCTACCTCAAACTCTAATATCTTTATAATTTATTTTACATGTAGTTTTCATAGGGCTTAAAATATCTGCAACAATACCCTTCATTTGGGTTAGTATAAGTACCCAATATAAAAATAAAGGTTTTCAAGGAGTCTTATTTCATTCCAACACAACTTTCATTTGGTTTGAACATTTCTTTTGGCTTACACCATGCCATGGATTTATTTTCAAGGTTTGTTTCCATCATGTTTCCATTTCTAATGTCACAACCTTATTTGTGAGCGCACAGTGAAGGTTGTAACAATAATAAATTGTTAGAATGTGTGGATAATGACTATTGGAAATATTGATATTCAAAGTCTTGTAATGAATAATGTACCATTTGACCATGTGTGCATGTTGCACTCAATTGGAAGAAAAGTTTAATTTTATATAAATCAATTTACAAATAATGGTCCATCATGTCAACCTAAGAAGAACATTTACCAGCCTAAAAAAATTACAAAGCTATTGTAATGGTAAGGAAGTCAAATAAAATGTTGCATTAATAGGAGTTTAGAACTATTTTGCAAGTTTGTTGTGAAAGTTACATTTTACAACATAGTATAGTTGTGATTTGTAGGATATTACCTTTTTTTTTTTTTGACAACCACAAATTTTTGACTTCCAAAGAGCCACAAGGTATGGAATTCCCTATCCTTTAAATTGAAAACCCTTAAAATGATTGTCAAATGTATAAAAAATAGACAAATTTGGCATATTTGTAGAAACTTATCTACCTTTTGACCCTTAGTTATGTGATTTTGATATATAAGACTTATTACAATGAGTCAAAACAAGCATTGGGAAAAGGTTAATTATATTGATAAAATTTTAAAACATACAAAATCTCATTTAATTGGGCACTCTTGTGAAATTGGTTTCATCTTGTTCTTCATCCTTTGTTAATAACTTGTGATGCCCTTAATTTTGTTTTGTTTAGATAGCCATTTTTATCAAGTGATCCATGATCACCAAAATGGAGTTGAATGAGTTGGAAAGCATTAAGAGATCTATGATGTAGTTCATGGAGATTGAAAACCATAGTGATACAAGGATTAGCAATGGTTGGAAGCTTTGTTGAATCTAAAATGACTTGTAACTAAGGTGTCATGCATGTTTTGGAGAATTTGGATCAGGGAGGGCCATCGGGAATGTATAAGAGCCCATCATGATGTAATAGAGCATCCTTCAGCTTAAACTTGTCATAATCACTTGGAAGACTTTGAGCTCAATTAGAGTTGCCAAACATATAGTCAATCATACTTGTTCTAGCAATCTCTTTTGAAAATGATATAAAATATCTAAGTAGTTGGGGCCTTTTGTAATTTGAAACGTCCATGGAAGAAAAGAGAATATTGAATCTTTTGGTTGAAGCTTACATATTAGGAGGCTTGCAAAACCCAAGTGGTCTATTAACACTTTAGTTGTGAGGAATTCTTTAAAGAGATCCTTCAGTTCTTCCATGTGCAACATGACGTGTTGTAATCCAGCCTGATTTTCAGGACTCAAGACCTACATTTCCCTCATTCAGCTTTAACATGAAGAAAGCCTATCTAGATTGGTTTGAAAGAAATCCAACAATTCTCTGCCTTAGTCAAGTCCAACATGACACATGCACACTTTGACAGAGCTTAAATTTGTTGCATATAATAGATAGTATGTAGAATACCTTAAAGCACATGAAGCCCACATGGACACCAAGTTTGCTAGCTTGGCAAACATGGCCTTGCCCACCTCATTTGTCAGATCTTACGAAGGTCAATTAGAAAACTGACATTTTGATATAGTTGTGTACCAGCTTCTTATTCGGATGTGTAATACCTCAATTGCAGCGCAAACAATGGGCTGATCTGATGCAACCTTTTGACCAGCAGGCAGAAGATATGGGTTGAATCTCACAGCCCTCTACAGGTTAGCCCTGTTTCCTTTCCGTAGAATCAATCAAACAAACAAATTAAGATGCCAATGACCATCATGGACATGAAGCTTAGCAGGTGGAAAAGGTGCTATAGTGCCCCCACCTTTAAGATCCTAAACACTTCTAGGCAGACCCAAATTCACAAGGTAGTAATAAAGGGCTTTGAAAACTCATATTTATATTCTTTGGTATTAAGACAAAGTTTGCATCTAAAAGTAAATAGCATTCCACATCTTAAGTCGGGCGGGCTAGGCTTACCTACTTCCTGACTTTCACCCTTTCAAGACAAACCTCCCATCATGGCTGCTGCCTTACTGCAGGCAGTCGATTTTTGACATGGAGAAATACAACCGACCTACTACATGGGGTTGTTTTTTTGGTATGGAGAGATTTTGACATCTAGTTTGAGCTCACTTGATGTCCTGTAACTTCTCCCTTTTCTCTTTCTTATTCCTTTGTACATTTTCTAAATGTATGGTGTGTTTATTAATAAAATTTTGCAGGGATTCATCAAATAGTACTTTGAAGTATAATAGACTATATATTTGGAGTTTAATGTTGAAACTTGAGATTAGTTATAGAGTTATAATATCTTGAAGGATTTTAGTTTCCTTTAGAGGATTTTCTGAAGATTACATTTTTGCATGGTGAAATATTTGAGTTTCCATAATTCTTCTTTTGCATTAATATAATTTTTATTGTAAATGGCAAGGCGCCAGTGTGACACACCCCTTGTTACTGGTGTAACTGTTCTCCTAAGTGTATGACACTACAAGTTATGACTTCTAGACATAATTCCACAGCACATGAAGCCCTCACCAAATAGGAAGCCCACATCACCTACACGTGAGCAGAGCCAAATTTAGCTGCCTCGGCCCCCACGATGTATCACGGTGGACGTTGGGAAACATTCGGGCTTTTCCAGCAAGCACAGAGGGAACCTAGGCAACATTCTTTGGAAAAAGCTTGGACAGTAGTCCTGAGATTCTGGAGAATAGTCCTACTACGTATAACTCTACTTGGAAATAGAATTGTCAAGCGTCAGTTAGGAATCCACAAAAGGCCAGGTGGACCCCATCGCCACCAGAGTTTCCGCAAAGAAAATTCAATCAGAATAATATTGGTAGGGTGAACCGGCCCATCACCCATCGCCTGCCTATGATGAAACTTATTTATTTGAGTTATTTGAAATGTTATGGGAGCACTACTTGCTCTTGATACCATCTTTGAAGTGCAAAGGAAAAGGAGTAATAACAAGAAAACAAATAAGCTTTCCAACTTACATAACATGGTTTTTTTTTTTTTTTTTGGTTCTCTTTGGACCCCTCCTACTTTCAAAGCTCATTATTTTTTTAATGTCTTATTTATCTTAAATGATTTAAAGTGCTATAGGAGTGCCACCTGAAGTTTTACAAATCATCTTGGAACTGCAATAGCAATAGAATAACATACAAGGATTTTTTTGGGTGTTTGGGAATTAGCCTTTGTAGGGTTCGGTGGTTTGTTTTTTCTGAGTTCATCACCCCCTCTATTTTTGACAGCCCTAACTTTCTCAATTCTATTAATTTTAAACTATTTTTAATGCACTAGGTGTGCCAATAAGAGGGGTTCAAGTTTTGAATGGTCGTTAGAAACAATGGAGCTCTCCCCTTGGATCCAACCTGCCCTAAGTGCTTAAGTGTTCAATCACTGGCCGGTTTACTCTGTATCTCTCACAACCCACCCTAAACCCAGAAGTTGTTGTATGATTTTCTGGAGTTTATTGGACACTTTGCTTTTTAATTAATTGTATACGAGGCTGACCCACAGGTAGGGTAAAAACCCCAAACCCTAAATGCTTCAAGTTTCAGTCCTTCATTTTCTAGAAAAACATTTAAAAATTATTAATGTTTAAAAAGTTTGTTTTTTCTTTTCCCCCCAACAAGTGTTTAAAAAGTTGTTAGTTTGAGAAAAAAATTCAAGTATACATTTTTTTTAAAATAGTAGATTTTGAGGTGGAGTGGGTGGGTGGCATTGAGAATGTAGTTGTTACTTTTGGAACATGTCTCACTTATTTGCATGGTTTTTTCTTTTTGTTTAGGCATGTAGTTGATATAAATTGTAATCACATTTTATTGGTTGTACAGTGCCTCTTTGGACCCCCAGTTGCAAAATAGAAACAAATGTGCTCCCCTAGATTTGACCTTTTCTGTTTTTGATAAGTGAGAGTGAACTATACAGAATAAAACCCATGTGCTATTGGGAACCTCTTAGGGAATGCATTTGGGAACTTGATGGGAACACATTGAGAATAAGGGAAAAAAACAAAAAATCCCTCTCTCTCTCTTTTTAAGAAAAAAACTGGACTGTTCACAAATGGATGCTGAGCCTTCCTATTGGCTGCATGAAAATTCTCTTTCCAAAACTGTTTGTCATCATTTTTCACCTAGGCTAATGGTCGGGGCAGAATTCTGGGGACATAGTAAACAAGGCATGTGGCCTTGCCAATAGATAAGATGTTGTACATCTATCTACTGTGTCCACACTCTGAACACCAAAAAAATCCATTCCAATCTAAACAGTCTAAACACTTTCAAAAAAACTGATTCACTTAATGTGAAACTGGTTCTAATAACTTCCAAAAGTTTGATCCAATGCGACAGTTCCTGTCCCTGTGGGGGCAGGGCACAACAAATGAGAGTTTATATCGTGAAGGTGGTCATAAAGGTGTTTTCATTAACAATTTGATTTTTTTTTTCATTGATGTGCTAACATGGTATTGACAACAAAGGGTGCCAAAGGCCCTCCTTTATCGATGTTGTGTTCATTTTATAAATATAGTGTTGGTGGCTTTACAGAAAACATATCTCAATGGGCTGTTTTGTAAGGGTAGGTTCTTCTAAGCTTTGAGTTTTATCAAGTTTACCTCCCCTTCATTTAGTTGATCTTTCAAGTGACTAATGAAAGTTTTGGTATTTAGTGGTTCCCTTGCCTCCTTGTGGCCTGCCTTTTTTGGGTTGTTTGCTTGCCTGGACTTTGGTCTTTGCCCTTTGTTTCTTTTTCTCTCCCTTTTCTTGGGTGTTTTCTTTTTATGAAGTTTGGCACGATTTCATCAGGTGCTTCTATTGGGGGCATGCCCAATGTTCCATAAAAATTGCCAATGGGCCAATCAATATGGGCTTTTTTATAAAAAAATTATGAGCACACTCATAATATGAATCACATTTTGTAGTAATCACCAAGGTTATAATTTTACTAGAGGTAGCAACTGTTAATTGTGGAGAACGAACCAACACATGAACAGTTGAATTTTTTTGACCATCATTTGTTGAACCCCTGCCTGACTAGAGCTGAAAGAAATCAAGTCCAAAAAAAAAACTAATTCAACACTTGGGCAACTAGGGTGAACCAACAACCAATTGGTATTTTCACCTTCTTAAATGATGCCTCTTCATGACCATATTTCATCCAAAAATGTTAAATTTGGACTTTGAGACCTTACTTTAGTCTTTGGACAAGGTATTTATTGTCATTAGAGACAACCTAAAAAAATTGTGTTTTTTCAATTTTTTTAAAAGAAAACCTTTGGTCCTAATTTTAACATGTTAATTTTTATAAAAAAATTCTTTGAGTTTGAGCTAAAGCCTAGTTCTTCCAATTTAAGACTTTTCAATTTTGGTTTTGGTACATTTTTTAAAATTCAAGAATATTTGGGCCTACTTCAAAAGTTGGGTTCAATTCCATGCAAGAATTAGATGCCTGCATCTAGATGCTTTTCAATGCTAGAGGTTGTATACAATATAAAATTTTACCACAAATTAAAACATGAATTTATATAGCTACGAAGTTTAACAACTAATTAAATTTAATATATAACTATAATGTTTGACCTACTTATCAAGTTTTCAAAAGGTTTACACTTGCTTATTTAAAGAACTTGAGCTTGTGTCCATGGTTTTAGATTTAAGGAAAGGTTACTTTTACGGTTTGATTCTCAAGTGTTAGCTCCAACAAAACCCTAAACCTTGGAGGTAGCTCAAGTCTGTATCAATGTTGGGTCAGTATCAAATTTTTATGATACTTGTTAGATCCAGTTTTCATAAAACAATTTATAAAAGGGTTCAATTTTCATTTTTTTCCCCCTTATTATTTATATGTCGGGCAAAGGTATCAATATTAAAAAAAACCGATTTGGTTTTCACAAACTGAGTATTACTTATTAATTGGTTATTATTTAAAAAAATTCTAGAAAATTAAAAATTAAAAAATCTCGATTTTATTATTATTTGTACTATTGAAAAAATTACGAACATATTTTTAACATTGAATAATATTCTATTTATTTATTTTCTACATTTCAGCAACATCATTCCTTTCAAGGAATTCCAATAAGTTAGATGGAGACTTACAACCTATTATAGGATCATTAGGCCAATTTTTGTTGATAAATATTAACTTTTTAAAAATTTCAATTTGTAAACGACATCTCTTAAGGTTAATAAGTATTCTACAAACAATGGGGTTGAAGGTTAGGAAAAAAAATAAAGTCATCCATTTTTCTCTCATTAAGATTACAAAAATGTATAATGATAATTAAAAAAAATTTGTTTGAGTTCATGGATATCCTACACACATTAACAAACAATTTTTTTTTTTTCTTAAACAAACATATTAGAAGAATCGAAAAAATAAAACCAAAATAAAATAAAAAATGAATCTAAGATGAAGAAGTATTTAGCAAAAGAAAATTAAGCACAAAAAGAAAAAAAAAAGAAAGACAAAACTTCCCTGGTTGTTGGACGGCTTGCTTTTATAACCTTCAAGCTCCTCCCTGCAAAAGAGGAGGGAGAGAGGAAATACCAACCAACACAACACATCAATAAGGGAATGAAGCACAAGGCAACAAGGTAATGAAGCAACAAATGGAGGGGGGTTAGAAGGTACTTGAGGTGCAATGGAAGCCAAAAAGTGAAAGGCAACGAGGTAGTAAGAGGCATTGAGAGGTAGAGGTAGCAAAGCAACTTGAAGAAGAGGTAGCAAGGTAGCAGGTCAAAGTAGCAGGATGAGGCAACGAGGCAGTAGCTAGAGGCAGCACAACGTAGTTGCAACTTGAGGCAACAAGATGAGCCCTCGAGATAGCATAGTGACATAATGAGGCAAGGCAACAAGACATAAGGCTCAAAGGAAAGAAGCAGAAAGGAAAAAAAAGAATGAGAATGAAGAAAGGTGAGGAAAAAATAAAGAAAAAAGAGAAAAATTTAACTCTATGATCCAAACTCCAAAATCTAAACAACACAAAAACACTAGAAAACACGTCACGCACAACACTCAACCTTTGTGAACAAAGTGAAAGAAATGTAAGAGGAAAAATTAGGGTAAAAAAGTGCATTTTATAAAAAAAAATCGGATTTTCTAGATGTGGCCATTGAAGTGTGACACCTCCACCTAACCCTAATTTTTTCACATAGAGTTCTCCTGTGACTCTTACCCAGGTAAGGGGTCAAACCTTAACCGGGTCTCAATATTTTTATTTTAAAAAACTTAATCGATTATCACTATTATCACCATTTGGTTCTCACACAAGTGAGAACAGGCGATCTGATTTTCAAGCAGGGTATCACTTAGTGTGATACCCTGAAGGTTTCAGATTCTGATGCTGGACTGATGCCCGCGGGATTTGTGCTACTCGCCCAACACTGGTTTGTATGGTCACATGAACCTGAACCTCAAGATTTAACATTGCAAACTGAATACCCTCACAGGAGACTGGCTTTTACCATGATACTAGTGTAGGTGCTAGTTCACCAAAGGTCACATTGGGACCCAATAAGACTTGAAGGTAAGGTATTCGTTTTAGTCATTGCGAATATTAACCTTTTGCTGATTCTGCAACCATGTGTTGTGAGTTGACTTATGTTAAGTCCCAAGCTTAGTATGGTGGTCACCCAACAGTTGAATCAATTAGAGTGTGAACATATACACCTTGGCAAAGTTTAAGGTCACATATGGACCTTTTCACCTGACGAGGATCTGGACATGGTGAGATGAGGCGCCAGTGAAGCAGCACCGACCAGTGCACAATGAAGGATGGATGGTGCACCATGGTTAGCTCAGTTGCTTTTTTTATCACCTACTAACAATAGTAGCTAGTAAAAGCAGCTTTAACGTCTGTATTAAACCAATGACTTACCTGGTAGTCTATTTTCCTACCTATCTATAGGACCAACTTCTTACAGGCGGGGGTACCAAAGTGATTAACTGATCTGTTGAAAGTTCATTCACAACTGACTGGATGGCGCTATGGTGGGTGCTGGTTCACTCTGGCCGTAAGATGAGGAGCTGGATGCCCGTTGACAAAATATGAGATTCCCAAAAGACAAGAGGAAATTTCGCAACTGTCAATAATCTCAAGTCGACGAATATGATTATTTTCCGGTGACTTATCAGTAACTTATCACAGGTACTGGGGAATACACTTTAGACAATGCCCCCTAGTGGGTGATTCCTAGTGAATTGCCCCAGTGAGTCTCACTAAGAGGCAGGTCAGTTCTCGCGGAAGCATATCGCATCCCTACCATTGATTCTTTTTGTTGGCGAATTTTTGCCAATCTTCGCCAACAAGTGATTTTCCACGGAAAAAGATTTTGAGAATAAATTCGCCAAATTTTGAGGGGAAAAAATTGTAAACTACCAAAATCTTATGATAAGTTCCAGTACGTAGCCAAGAATATAGAATGATTCTGATCACCACTTTGGGTACATCACAAAATGCTTAAGAAAAACACTGATCCATAGGGCATGTGCCTTAACCTAAAGGTCCATATGTAGGTCATAAACTAGCGAAGGTCGGTCGTTATAAAGCATCGTTGAGTAGGAAATATCAGAATCCGCATGCTTCCCCCATTGAACACAACTTGAAAACCTGCCAAAACCGCAAGCGAAGTATGGACTTAAAGTTACGTGGTCCCCTCGCAACTAGAGTCGTGTAGACTGCGAATTCTCCAATTCCTTTCATGAGTGCCCTAAGTAGCTGGTAGATGAACTTAGCTCGGTCAATTCGAGAGGAACATGGTGGTGTTGTAACTGGGTGCATTAGCTGCAGGGGAACAGAGAACGGTATGGGTTGCAGGAGGAAGAAAAGGGCGAGGGCGGGATGATCATGTTGGATCATCACCTTGAGATTGATCAGAAACCAACCACCGAGTCGATAGGTAGCTGCGCCGCCCTTCAAAACGGAGGGCGAATCCCATCAATGCCGCCAGCGACCCGCTAGCCCACTATATTTAGCACTTAAAATAAATTCTCATCCACATGAAGCTTAGATGTTAATCAACTGCCTAGCGCTATACCTGAGGGTGGGACCACTACCCAGTTCATGCGGCCATCCATTCTGAGGCGGGCCCCAAAACAGACACACCCCACTTCCCCTCACCCCCACAACGCCATAAACCATCCCCCCTTCTCTCTTTTCGCAGCACGATTTCGCACCTGAATCCCAGTTGGGGATAGCCAATTTGCAGAGGGAGCGTACTGTGTGCAGAGTGATCAGTCCCTGCGAGAGAGGGGGTGGCCTCCACTGGCCAGCATCCGTCAGTGGCAAACATGCAGTGTCCTGCCCCTGCGGCTCATCATATTGTGGACCATCGGTTCAGTTTGAGTGTCAATATTGCTTGTGCTGAGAGCAGTGACAGAAGAGAGTGAGCACAGTTGCTTATGTACGCTTGGGTTGTACTTCGGCAGGCGTGCTCACTCTCTTGCTGTCACTCCTCTCGCCCTTTGTCTCCTCTGCCTGTGTCTGAAAATTCTAATGAAATGAACTAAATGCTAGTTAAACATTTTGCAGCAAGTTCCATACATTTCCTGGTACAGCTCTAGTACAGCTAGTAGATGAATTATACTTCTTATACCTTGCTTGTGACTCCTTTTGCTGCAGGTTAGTAATTGCTGCTTCCTGATCAGCTAGACGATATTGCGATCGGCTCTTTTCCTTCCGGATATGGATGATACAATTCGCCTCAACGACATATTTGGCTGGCGACCGATTCTCGAGATTTCCACTGCACTCTTGAAAATGGGGCCCTTGGCCGATGGAGAAGGCTTCACTTGATCAAAAGGTACGTGCTGAAGCTAGGTGACTAAATTCCACCAGTAGATTTTTGGCCATCAGTACGTTCATAACTACAGCAGTCCAATATGGATTTCCATCAAGCTTGCTGCTAGGCTAGCTAGTGAGAAGCACAAGTTTTTCAAAATGTCTCGGACCAGCTCCTGAAAGCTTACAAGAGCATATTACTTGAGAGATTAAGTTCAATATTGAGACGTGAAATCCTTCCTAATTTGTACCCCGTACCGCCGATCGGGCAACTGCACTTCGCGCAATAGGAATCAATTTGTATCGCTGTTCAGTGCTCCAAGAAACTCTTTATATATAGATGTGTTGAATGTTGTGAGCGGGCATGTCGGTATGATTAGAAGAAAGGTGCGTGTTCCCGCGTATACGCTTGAAGAGAACATATGTCAGCTAGTAGCTCTGAACCGGTCCGCTTTGAAGATTTTGATTTACTTGATATATGGTCTGCACGAGAATGTTTTGAGACGATCTGTTTTAATTCTTCCAGACTCGCTGCTTTTTACTTTGAGGGTTTCAAGCAAATAGAGTATAAACCACAAGCCTTCTTCATGATCGAGAGACTATTCACCAGAGGATCAGGGAATTAGGTTCAGTCTTCTGAAGTCGAGATGAGTACCAATATAAGCACGTCTTCGAGAAACAAGATATAAGCTTTTCTTTGTCAATTGGTGTTTTTGAAAAATCAGCAGGTTTGATCCGCCATCGTGATCATGTGGAAGCTCAAAGCAAATATATATGTTATTTTTTTCTGCTACCTTTTAGCTGCTAGAGCGTGTTATGATATTTCATTCATGATTAGAATGTTGAACTTACGTGACTTGAACAAAATTGCTCGATCGGAAGTTGAATCTTGATTCCAAAAACCTCAGTACCTATGATATTCTCGTTTCGTGATACTCGAAATTCTGATCTATATGGCTTTGAAAATTCTGACCTCACAAGTATTCGAAATTTTTTGTGCTTTGAAAGCAACATCTTGTGGAGCAATTAGTACAGAATATAATCTACATAGCCAATCAAACTGGAGTCGACAGTAGTGATGAGTGCTCCCCAGGTAGACTGTGGATCCAGGTAGCACCCAAGGTGTCTTACAATGAACCATTTTTGCAGGATCACGGTCTTACAATGGTTTGTCCAGATTTTGAGCGGATTATCTAGAAACACTTATCTAGAGACAATGGATTTTCCAGACATTTAGATTCTAGAGACCCACCTTCTCTGTGAAGCTGATGATCAGTAAGTAGTCGTGGCAGCTGGTCACTGCTATGTGTGATGAAGGTGCTGACGGTCTGATCACTAATTTCTACGCTAAAGTTCATAAGGTTATGACTTCACTTTTATTGGACCACGTTACTTTCAAATTGTTGTTGTGGAAATTTCTATAACGATTTAATAAATTTACTTTGGTTTTTCAAGAATGGTTACAATTGCATACCAGTCTATATTTTTGGTTTGAATTGTGACGCATTCAAATTGTGTTGTCCAAATATCCTTGAGCCAGCTCATGATCTCATCTTTAGTTCCTTGCTTCAAATTTCTTGATTACCGACCCCTACCAATTTAGAGTAGTCCTATGAATGCATTGTAATCAGTGCTGCATAGTAATTTAGTTGCTCTTTGGATCTAGATTCTATCACAAGAGTGGTACTAGTATTGAAGACTTCAGAAGGTAATCATTTATCATATCACCTACCACGCAGCTTCCCCAACTATTGTTTGGACATGGTGTCGGCCAGTTCTTCCAAGCCATGTAGAAAATTAGTGGTATTTGATGTTGTGTCCTTTGGAATGACTCAGTTCACTATGGGTCAAGCATATCATCATGTCAATAATTGGCTGGCGTCCATATGCAGGACAATTATGCATTGTAATGTGGAGAGAGGATGGCATTCAAGCTGATGTTATCATTATGTTCCTGGACCCCAAATTTAACATCTACACATTTAAATTTTAGAGTATTTCAAACTCTGCAACCAGTCTTCTTGGTGTTTGGCAAACCTGAAATGGAACAAGTCATTAGCACAGTAAATACTAGTTTCCCATGATCCTTTTGAAATAGAGGACCTCAAAAGAAATTTAAAGCAATTCAAATCATTTCAAAAGAATCAAAGGCATAATGTATTTAAGTTGGTTTTAAGAAAAGGTCTAGAGCTATTGACATACTCTTGTAAATAGATTGTTTTATATTCAGTTCTAAATACTATCACTATATTTTGAAGGTGAACCAAAAATAATAGAAAGAAGGATGTTGTTGGACAAAGAGGCATATTTTGGAACAAATTCTAAACTTTGTGTCACCGAAAGCAAATGAAATCAAAATTTAAAATCTATATTAGTTGCCAAGTTATGCATTCATGCTTTTTATCACATAAATATAAATAACTTTTGTTAAATGCACATTTTCAAAATCTATAATCTTTAGGGTGAAAAACACTTTTTGAGCCACATGTGCTTAAATGGGTTATAAAATCATTGAATTTCATTAGTTCAAGTCCTTTTGCCTTTCTAATTATCAATGTTAGAATCCTTTCCAATTTTTAGAAAGAATGGTGCACATTTGGTAAAAAAAATAACGTTTGAAAAAAACAAGGATTATCCACTTTTGAGGTTTTAGTGCTTTGAACATGCAAAAACATTTTTTATTTGTGTCAAGCTTTGAACATTTAAACTTTGCAATTGATGAAAAAAAATTTCAAACAACACTATGATAATCCAAACTATTATGCTTCACTCAAATGATTTTTCAAACATACAAAAATGTGGTTTTTAAGGAATGTCCACTCACTTGAGTGTTTCCTTTGATTGTGTTTTTACCCATATGTTTTCAAGTATCACATTGGGATCTTAATAGGTTATACATTGATTGAATATCATGATTCAAGTGATACATTTAATGGGTTAAACTAATATAATCATCCTAGGAAGTGGTTGTTCACGATATGTTTTGAATTCAATGATTACATTTTTAGAACCAACTAAAAATTGGGGTTTTTTTAATGTTCATGAATGGAAATCCAAGTGTGATCACAATCAAATAAGCCAATGATGACAAAGGGTTGAAAGCATGGTTAAGTGTTTCAAAAGTGGCATTTGAAAGTCCATAATTTAACACTAGTGATTTTTTTGTAGTTTTATCAATTATCAAACCATAAATCCTACAATTATCCTTTATGTTTTTAATCATAATTATTAATAAACCAACCTATGCATATCCCTAAACATGCGTTGATAAAAATATCCGTGCAAAAGATTAAAAAAAATAATTTGAAAAGAACTTTCAAGGATAAAATTTATAATAATCACATCATTTACAATTTTGAAAAATTAAAAACATATATATATATATATATTTGTTTAAAAATGTATAGATCTTTCCAGATTTTATGTTTTGTTTTGAAAAACATTTATCATAAGTTCAAATTATATATGATTTGTTATCTTGTATCATAAAATACAACTTTGTTTTAAATGTGATGTACATTACACCCATTTACATGTGGTAAATGGATTGAATGATCCAAAGGTTCTTTTTCTTGGAATTGACAATTTTGACAGATATTTTCCATCAAAATGTGAAAATATAATTAAATTGATTCATATGCATGTAATGTTTACAAAAAATTTAAAGGAAAAAATGAATAGTGCAAATAATGATAAATTTTCATGACTCATTTGATGGTGATTTTTATTTTTCACATATGTAAATTGTACAATGGATCATTCTTTTGGTTCAAAATGAATAGAAATGAAAAAAAAAAAGATTAAATCAGTTAATATGTTTTAAATTGCATGATAATTCCTTGCAAATGTGACCTACAATGGCACTATAAATTCTAAACCCAATGTTCATAGAAAAATTTGACCAAATGGCCCCAAAAAAATCTATACAAATCTTTTACGCAAATGTTTGGAAAACGTTTTATAACTTTCAAAATTCTCATTTGGTTTATAATTTAGTCAAATATATTCACTGAACATTGTTAAACATAAATGTAAAAATAATATAGTGATAAAAAAAATTTCCATTAAAACAAATGATAGATCTATCATCAAACTCCAAAAACCATTTGTATAATATTATTTAATATAATTTCAAGCGTTTTTATTTTTTTTACATGACATCATTCTAATTGTAAACATATAACAATCCATTGGATATAATTGTAATGAGATAGGTATTATAAGTTAAAATTCACTTGAATCATGATATTCAATCATTGTATACCCTATTAGGATTCCAATGTGATATTTGAACTTACATTATATATATTTTTATACCATATAAAAAATTGTACACTCAAGCAGATTGAGACCCATAAATATCCCAAATTATTCCTTGAATTAAAATTTAAGATTTATTTATTTCTTAAAATAATATTAACTTTGTGAAAATCGAAATATCAAGCCTAAAGACCAAAAATGAAATCCAAAATTTTAAAATGTAAAATATTTGCAAGTGTATACTTTATGGACATAACATGATATTGCCCAAGTTGTCCCCTCATCCACAATGTGCTTTCACCCCAGCATTGAATAAACATACTTGAAAAAAAATTAATTCATTGAAATTTCTATATTATGAAAAAATTAGTTTGAAACAAAAAGACCTTGTAATCCTTGGATTTAATAATGTTGTTGGCTCCTAATATATTGATGGCAATTTGACTGAAATATATCTAAGTTTTCCAATTGCTATCAAATTTCTTACATGGCATGAATTTGAAATTTATGTTTGCTAATCTTTCTGTTGCGGTCTGGCACCCACTACCAAGAGTTGATGAAATCAATGGTACCTTATATAGTCAATTCCATGCATGCGTTGCTAACGTCATGCATAGGAGCTCCAAATTACAATCAAGTAACTTTTTGTGAAAGTTTATGGTTTTGTTTCTTTTGTTATATTCGAGGGAACGTGAGTTTCTTCTTCCTCACGATTGGGACATGTTGCTCTCATGTTTTCAATAAAATGTCTTCGTACAATCCTGTTCAGATGGCGTTATTGGCAAGGGTTTTCTTCAATTTTGTGATGTAGCCAAACCGGTAATCATCCACATGAAGATTTGGCCAAATTTGGCTATCTAGACTGGATGTGAAAGTAGAAAATCTTAAGAATCTTTTTATATTTTGGCTAACTATTGGAAATTGTTGTGAAAATCTGGCAAATTGGGGCCATTGTTTTCACAAAACCCCTTTGTACACATGAGTCAAAATCAGGTCGAAATAATGAGGAAATTCACCAAAACAAAAATAATACTAGTCATTGGCCTTAATTCTTTTCTTGAGATGTTTGAGATTGTAATTATGTATAAGTATCATATGATAAAAAATATCAGTATTGCATACTTTTGCAGCATGTCGCAGGTGTCGATTGAAAGTAGTACAATGGTTCCATGTACTTCAATGGTTTTGGAAGAGCTCATAATGAAATCAAGTCAAGTGTGGCATTATAATCCAAGGTGTATTTTCAATAGTAGAGATTGTGTTGGTCAATGCTAAGAAAGTTCAATATAAGATTTTGTGTCAAGTAATGCTAGTGATATAGACCTATTTGTTACTTTTCCTAGTTTCAAAGTTGGTAGCTTTCTGGTCATTTTGGTGTACATATTGTATTATGAATCTACTTAGTATAAAACTTTAGATATCTGGTTCTTGTCTGGAATCTTGGCTACAGCTGCTTATGTTGGTCAAGGAGGATCCGGATAGCTCTATATCTTCTTTAATAAGTAAGAGCTCAGGATCAATTTGATGAGGTGTTGTGAGGTGTAGCAACACCAGCCTAGCACTCAAGTTCATCCCTGATTGCAGTCAAGTGGTATGTCAAACTTGGGGATTTTTCCCGGCACTGCCAAAGTCTGACACGGTCCCCCGGAAAAAGATTTCATCTGCAGGTTTAGAATATATTGTTTTAGAACTCTCGGAACAGTAGTACTTGTTTGATCTTATAAGGTCAAAGTTTGGAATAGTAAGCTGTAGCCTCTCGCTCTAGATCTCTTTTATCAGGGATAGTTTTTCTTTTTCCGGACAACTTGAAAATTGTCTTGTTTTGAACCTACAACAATGTCAAGCTAGTTGATGGATCAGTGGCAATTGTCCAACGCTGGCAGGGTTCTCGAAACACTTACCTCAGCTGGCAGCTACTAGTATGTATGGGAATTGGCCTTGCTAAGTTTAGATCTGTTACAGATCTGATTACGGGCTGATTCCAGAAGTGATCAGCTTTGTAGACGTGAAAATTGACAGAGCTCTCGGTTTCAGTTTTCTGACTTGAGCTCCAGTACTAGTCACAGGGCTCTCGTTCTTGACGCTGGGATTAGTAAATGCCAGGGATATCTGTTGCTTACAGGCGTAGCTTCCTCACGTAGAGGACCAGCTGGGAATGAACACTCAGTTGCAGATCTAATAACAGCGAATGCGGAGCTTGTACTTGCTGCTCGATCTTTGTCTTTTTAAATTGAATATCATCTGAAGTACAAAATGGAAATTTTTTGAGGGCGCCGCTGCAGAAATTTTCAGCAGTTGAAACAATTTCGATTGGTAGCGATATCTAATGTCCACCTGTAAACATGTATGCGCACTTGTGAAAGGAATTTCAACACTAACCGAGCCTTGATTGGTAGGATCCAGTACAAGTATCAGATGTCTCCCAACTCAGCTGAGACAAGCAATTCATTCCTGAAACCTTAGCTACTTACCTCTTAAGATTGATCAAAGTATGTTGACTGATTCCTTCGACTAATCTGAGTGGGCAGGTAAAGCTGCATATCATGGTCCCTTGCTTATTTTGGACGTTTATATCGTGCATATTCATGGAGATAGAATGGAATTGTGAATTTTAGGCCAATAATTGCTGGGTTAATCTGTCTGGATTAATATTCTATGACCTTTACTCGGACTAAAAGTCTAAAAATCGTTGCGTTTCTTCAACTAAAGCAGTTCTCCATCTTGCATGCTCGTACGCTGTATCATGAGTGTTCATGGCTCCAAGTTTGAGAATGCAACTGGCAGGAGATCGTTTGAGTATGGCAATGTCAAGTCGTACGAGTTTTGCGAAGCAAGATCCATTGGTCCACTACTGAAGAGGTACTGAACAAGGATATACACTGAACTGATCAGCCACTTGTTACTAGGATCGAGGTCTCCATCCAAGTGTTTGACAAACTTAGTGCAGATCCAGTGTAGGCTTAGAAATTAGGCAGAAGATCAGAAAGTAGCTGCCTAACTAGTGGCGACCTTTTCTACAATCTTTTGGGATTTGGCCATGGACATAAGTCCGACAGATCCTGATCCGACAAATTGTCAAACTGCCTCCTAAGTTTAAAAAGTATAATTATTTAAACTTAGAAATCAAGCAGCCTCACAATTTAATAGTAGATCAAGATTACTCGTGAGACACGCTCCTCGGCACCGTCAGCCATGATCGGTGTATTTTGGACTATTAAACACTAGTTGGAGATTTGGTCCCCCTTTGTTCTTTTCCTTGTGTTTTGTCGTTTTCAGCATGATTCTGGCCACGACGGAACTACAGGAATGGGTGAATCCTTTGAAATTTGGGTTTGCTTGCAGTGTTCTATAAGCTTGCTAAGGATATTGTCCGCCACTTTCCCGTATTTTATTGTTGGTTAAAGTAGAGTTAAGGGGTCTAACTGCCGTGTGGAACACTATTGGGGGCCCTCACAAGAGTCCAAACAACTTGACTCAGGAGCACGTGCAAGCGTTCAAAGGCGACTCCGTCTGTTTACTCATCTCGCACGCCCTCCCCACCCCCACTTCAGACTTGGGCCTCAAAAGTCTGTTTTAGGAGTTAAGTTGGAATGTCACAGAATCATGCCACCGACAAATTGATCCTATAAGTGTGTCATTTTAATCTTCAAAGTCAATGGTTAACTATTCATAAATTTGCTCAATAGAGCCTGCAGGCACCCCCACCTTGGCCGCCACACTTTTCTCATTCACTTAATAGTTGTGTGTGAACCAGTGTGGGGGCGGGTATGAGTCCTGGCACCAAATACCCGCCTGGTCTTTGAACGGGTATACAGGTACATATAGTAGTAGTCGGAGCTCACATTTTTAAAGACCTGAGACTCGCCTCCTACCTGCGGTTTTCCATTTTCAGTAGACCCGGCCCTGCCCCCACCCCTGGCAAAGTCCGATTGTCAATAACTGCCATCGCCTCCGTCCAGCTGCAAATAGTGCACGAGGGTATTTGACAAAGAATCAGGTTGAATACCCTTTTTCATACCTGGAGTTATGGGTTTAGGATGTAGGAAATAAGAATTGAGATACTCCTGAAAGTTTGCAATCTTGAGATGGTTAGAGGTTGTAACTTGTAGCCTTTTATCTTTTCTTTTGAGTGTTGTGTGCTTAGTGGTTAGTGGTTACTGTTGTCACTTGTCACATCAACGAAGTAAAGTTTCAACAATTCAAGTTGGCAGTGAAAGGAGACTGAGAGCAGATTGGTAGAGGCTATGGAAATGGTAAATAAATTTACAACTGAAGAATGTAAATTGTTGGTGTAATGTTTTTCATTTTTTGCCCTTTGTGTGATGTGTTGATTTTATGCACATTGGTTTCTTCTTTTAAGCATATCAACATTGGTTCATGATTTATCATTTCAAGCTTGCAATTGGGGACATTAACAGTTGGGTTACTATTTTTTGAACAAAGGATTCAAGGACTTTGTTTTTGCTATCTCCTAAATACAAAATCTACATGGAATAAATTTAAGTGCAAAATATTGAATAATTTGAATAATAGTAATTTTCATGATGGTGGTGATTTTTCACATACTAATGTAATTATGCATCAATATTTTGGTAAAAAATCAGAAATGCAAAAAATGAATACATCAAATTTTATAAATAACTTGACATGTTGCATGATTATCTTTTGCACATGTTGTTGACACTTAAAGCCATTAAGTCTAAGTCTAGTGAATACAAAAAATCAACCAAATGAAAAAATAAAATAAAATCATTTTCCTTGAAGCCCTCTCAGAATGGATTTTATAACTTTCGAAACTCTTGTACCATATAATATTTAATCAAATGCATTATATGAACATTGTCAAACATAGATGTATGCATTATTTATCCATGAAAGAAAATTGAAGTCAATTACACTATTTAATACATTCCTTTAAAATGAAAATGTAGTTCAAACAAGGATTCAAATTATTTAAAAGGACTCAAAAATATATTTATATTATATCCAATTTATTCTTAGATTTTTTATTAGATTAACATGACATCATTTTAATTATAGCCATACACTAGTCCATTTTTCATTAGACCGTCCTTTTTGGTACCCCAATTGTGAATATCCCCAATCAACCTGTTGAAAGCTTTTGCTTTCAAGTTGTTATGTCTATTTATTAAGGTTATTGAAAGTTTTGGTAAATTTTTTTCTTTTTTTGGTGTTCTATCTATTGGTCATGATTATCAAAACCTTCACCAAAATTGAATCTTGCATTCAAGGTTGTTGACTTCACTATTTAGTTCAACTTAAGATTGTCAAAAAATTTGCTGAAAGCTTTTGTTTTTTCGATATTCTATCTATTGGGACTACAATTGTCAAAAGTTTCATCAAAAAAAATTTCATGCAAGGTTGTTGGAATTTTCAAGGTGCTAAGTCTATTGAAATTGTCAAAAGCTTTGCCAAATGGTGTAATTCATGCATGTTATGCAACTACACATTCATTCTTTCATTCATTGTTAAGGATTTTATTAACTACATAATTTGTTGTTTCAAGCTTCCTAAAAGTTTTAGAAGTGTATCCTTTGTTGTTTATTCGCTTCAACCTTTCCTTCATAGATTGCATTAATAAATTTGACAAATTTTCCAAATAGTTTGGTTGATTTGCAAGGTTTTAATTCTTATCTACATAAGCTTCCCCACAAGTTATTATAACATTTAGTAGTAGTACTAATTTTGAAGCCAAAGACATGGCGTGTAAATAACAATGGGGTTTTAAGGTGCATTTGACGAATGTGAAGAAACCTCACTATCACAATTCTTCCAAATTATGGGCCTTTTACAAATGAACAACAAATATGTTGATCTTATTCAAAACCAAATGATGTGATGTATTATTTGTCACAATGAGACTATTAGTCTTGAAATTGTAACTTTGCACAGTAAATGCCACAAAGGATTCATTGCTTAACACAAGACTAATATCCTATAATAAATTAAAGTAAAATGACCTATAATAATCGATGGCAAAATATTAACTTAAAATAACTTAAGTTGATATAACTTTTAAAAATAGCATAACATGGAATAATTTTAAATTTAAATTTAAAAAATGGCTTAAGGTAGAATAACCTAAAATAGTCCGACTAGGATAACTTAAAATAGTAAAACTTAGATGCAAGAAAAAAAATTTATACATATTTGTTACCTTTTTTATTTGAATGTTTTTAAAAAAATTCAAACTTTTAACCTTCCTTTAACATTTCAAAACAAATGAAACTTTTAGTTTTTTTCATGGGCATTTCTAGCATCCTTTTAACTTTTCAAAACAATTTGTGTCATATCATTTGGACTTGAAAAAAGTACCCTAGAAGTATCCCCAACAATAAAGTCATTTTTCAAGGGTTGCGGATGATTTTAGTTATGAAAAAACATTTAATTAACCAAAAACATTATATTAAAATGTTCACCACATCAATATTGAGGTGTTTGACAAAAACATCAAATACTTGCAAAAATATTTCACCTACTTTCAT
>Ga0209208_10003393_pt1 | contig 22814 bp, 18 predicted proteins | sample S1TSphfallax_3_FD_187694 | JGI IMG/M metagenome (GOLD analysis project Ga0209208, IMG submission 187694) | Host-associated microbial communities from peat moss isolated from Minnesota, USA - S1T2_Fd - Sphagnum fallax MG (SPAdes) (version 2) | ecosystem: Host-associated > Plants > Peat moss >...
ATGCCATGGTCGCCCTGCTCGAGCTGCTTTAGCCCCTCCCGCAAGCTCTCCATTATGTTGTCTCAACCTGCAAAAACAACAACAACAAAGATAATGTAGTTTTCCTCCTAAACCCATGCAGCAGCACATTCTTTTTCTATCGCCTATACTGTTGCTGCAGCCCTGGACACACACACACACACACACCTGCGCACAACGTTTGAGGATACCCCGACATACGTCTTGCGCGAATTGGCAGAGAGCAGGAGATATGCCCACCAGGAGTCATCGCGATCCACCACCTGAGTAGCATCATCATCATCATCATCAGCGGCAGCAATCGTGGCCGACGCTTTCCTCTTGAAAGCACCGCTGTTGTTGTTGCTTCCACCGAGACTTATTGTTGTTGCGTTACCACCACCATCGCCTAAATCGCCCAGCTGCTGGCACTCTTGGTGCCGAAGGTTTTGTGCCGCCACACTTCTCGTCGTCCTACGAGTTCTACAACAACAACACTTGTTCTCCGCTTTCCGCCAGCATGCGACGTTTGACCTTAGCCCTCTTCCACATGTGGAGGAGAGAGCAACAATTGCGGATGCGCAGGACAAGGATCGACTGGGAAACAACAGAAGAAGAGGCGCACTAGTAGTAGTAGCAGTAGAAGTGATGAGAGAAGCAATCCTCAACGATGCTTCTTTCATGGAGTGGGACGAACTAGGGCAGTTGTGTGTGTGTGTGTGTGTGTGTGAGAGAGAGAGAGAGAGAGAGAGAGAGAGAGAGAGAAGAGAGGGACACACACAACAAGGGGTTCTTATCATGGCATGTTATTTGATGCGAAGGAAAAAAAATCTTCCTGAAGCTGCTGCTCCAGCATTATTGCAAGCAAACAGAGAGTTAGTTAATGCTGCTGCTGACAATTTTTCTCTGCGTTCAGGAACATCAGAGACTGCTGCAGATCAGATGAAGAGTGGGTGCAAGTGATTGCAGGAGTGCATGCACTCCCATGGGGTTCAAGCTCAAAGATGATGAACCTGGCTCAAAGATGGAACTGATCTTGCACAGGAAACACAGATCAGAGGACATTCAAATGAGATGTGAGCTGTTGTACCAGCCTCAAGGGCAAAAAACAGCATACTCAGAAAGAACTGAGTGAGCTTGTGAACTGGAGAACATGAAACTGCACAATATTTTGTGTATACATGCACAAATAAGGTTGAGCTAGCTGTGCTTACTCCCCAACCAACTTCATCAGCTCCTGTTGGTGGGTGTAGATAAGTACAGAATGTTTGAAGTTTGGGCAAACAATTGTACAAAAAATCTATGTCTTAGGTTCCTGTCAGATGTCCGGAAGCATAGGGAAAGAATTAGGCATGATGTTGGCTACCATATTCCAGAGCTACATCCAGACGAAAAATGCAAAAGTAAACTAGACAAGTAGCTGCAATCTGATCAACCCTTCAACCAAGAGAGCTTCACATCTTACAGGTTCTTGCCAGTCCAACCTGCATCAATCTTATAAACTGATAAATTATTCAAGCAAGGCATAAACTGCCATGGACAAGATACACATCTAATGAGAATGCAGCATGTAGGGTTGGAATTGGAAAGAGTTGCAAAAATATATGTAGGGTATCATCAATCAGTTCCAGACTTTTTCACTTTTCTGACAACACTGAAAGAAAATCTGTTTTGAGAACTTGCATTGTAGAAGTTTTGTGTTTTTACTGTTGTTTCTGTTCTTCATTTGTGCACAAGCCCTTGAACAACAAATGGGTTTTCTTCATGTCATGTCATCATTTCATTTGGGATGACTGTGTTTGGTGGGGGAATTGAGTTTCTAAAATCAAGAAATCTGAACTAGGAACTCCTTGCTGATTCTTTAATTTGCTTTTTGTTTTTTTTTTTTTTCCTGGCAGTCAGTTTTGGGAGAGATGGCTCCACTGGACTTGAAGCACCAGACAATTGCAGTGCTACCAGGAACTAGTAATATGGAGAGCCATCTCTCTTTCCAACTGGCCAAGAAAGATCTCTCCATAGTCATGGGATCTCAGGACCCAGCCAAAGCTCAACAGCTTGCTGATCAAATCTCCAAAGAAATGGCGTCGAATTCCATGAAGGGAGTCTCCAATGCTGAAGCTGCTATTGCTAGTAACATTATCATCTGGTGTCCTGCAGTGACATATAAATCTCTCCCTCCCAATCTTCTTCTTGATTCTTAGGTTCAAGTGCAATTGCACAAATATTAGATTGGGGAATTTGAATAATTTGGTAGTGTGAAGAGTGCTAACCAGGATCAAGAACATGGATAGTGAGTTTGTGTTTGGAGATTGAGAGATCGAGGTCAATCAAGGCATGGTTGAAACTACCTAGTCCCAATCCAGTCCGATTCATGTACTGGGAATTTGACAAAATGCCATCACCTTCAGTCTACTTAGAAAGCATTCTGATGTTCATGAGACATCCCTCAAGAATCAATTTCTAAATGCATCAAGTTGAGACAAGATCACTAGAAGTACCTGCAGTTGGCAGATGATGAAGATTTACAAGGACCCACATTTCATCAAGCTTTGGATCAATTTGGATGTTGTGTTTGGCATTGCTCCTGTCTATATCTCTCTAAATATATATCTCTAGTCTATAGCAAGACACACAGATCAATGCAAACACCTTGTCAATGGCCGAGTCCTGAGTCAGTATCAATCTGGAATTGGATGGCACTCTCCCCGAGATGCTGAAAAAAATGATCCTTAGGATCTGAAAGGAATTTTGATGACACAGAAGAGGTGATGGGTGATGGCACAGGTTCATGCAAATTGAGACTTACTTGCTTGATTGACTCCACCATAAAATCCTTTGGCATCCAGGGAAGAGCTTCTCAAGCAATTGGCAAGTTAGTTGAAGGACAAAATAATTGTTGATGTGACCAACATCATGTATTTGTTTGATTCAAGCAGCAGGGGACAAATATCTTCAACCCTTCTTAACCAAAAAGAATTGGGTGTTCCCACTCATTGGACCATTGCCTTCACCAATAATGTATGTCTTTAACTTCTTGCTTTCCACATGGTGTTTGAACTTGAAGAAATTGGTATGATCCACCCACTTTCACCTTTGATTCTTGCTCAATTTCAATGAATGTGTAACTTCCAATTATGAATCTAATGTGGGGATGAATTGTAGTGTTAAGTTTGTTGAGACTTAAGACATAAATAGTGAACATATGCTTATGAAATGCAAATCTATTGTTACAGTAGTGTGAAATATTCTACAAGAATTCAAATTTCACTTCTACCATGTACCATCCACACAACACTTTTTGTTGTTGGAGATGATGCTAAAGGTATAGCAATGACCATCACCTTGGTTGAGACCATTCCAGATTTCAAAGCACTAAAAGCTAGACCTTTGGAAAATTCCAAGATTGTGGAGCTTTCTGAGTCCCAATTGGCTTGGTGAACTTGACAAGCTGAACTTTGGTTACAAGAGGCTTGGTGAGTGGAAATTTGAGGTGTAGCTTTCTTATTGTATCACCATTGTTGATGAAGTCCAAAATAGTAAAACATGAATAGGAGCAATTCAGACTTACATTTAGGTGATTGTCTTGTGATTCTTTGATTTGATAATATGGTGAATATCACAATAGAAAGCTAATATTTAGTACATACACACAGTCTACACCAGGCCGCCATTTCTTTCATGAGGTGCACACTCAACATAAGACGAAGGTGACAATGTTTGCAACTCTTGAGTGGAAGGATGGATTCGCAGTGAAGAGTTTAGCGGAGAGAATTTCTCTTGGTGGAAGTTGCAAATGTTGCAAGCCAAAGAGACTCAGGAGATTGTTACTGGTGAAAAAGAGAGAATGTCGGTGATAGGGTTGCATGGGACAAGAAGAAGAATAAAGATGTTAGTCTTGTTGTTGTCCTATGTATTTTACAATCTATTGATGAAGAACACATGCAAGAGATTGTAAATTCCAGGACCCACACCAGTAGAAATATGGGGTTCTTTGATTATAATCATGAACAACAGAGAGAAGAGAAATCAATGTATTTATCAGAAAGAGTTTTTCAAGTGTCAAGTGAAAAAGAATGAGTCAATAACAAGGTACACTCATAATCTTGATAATTTGGGTAAGGATGGAGAATCATGGAGTTTTAAGATTATTGATAATCTGGTGTTATCAAAGATGGAAGAATGGGCTACCAACACATCCTTTGCTACATTTCTTGAAGCACAGGATAGTGTTCGTGAGTCAGAGGAGACTTTACAAAAATTTCCAGGCAAGATTACTCAAGAAGAATCTAGTGATGACAAATGAAGCTATTGAAACCAAAGGAACAAGTACTCACACAACATTGTTTGCAGGAAGACGGGGACAACATGATGTGAACACACATTATAGCAGAAGAAAGAATGTGACGAATGCAACATTGCTGATCTTAAGCTGAAATCAACTTGTCATGGATGTGAAAAACTTGGCCACTAGCTAAGAGAAATATCTAGAGAGAGTACAACCATTGTTATTTAAGATCCAAGCGAAACATGATTCATGGAGAGAGTTCTAGTGTAGCTTTCAGAGGGCCATTAGAGGATACAAGCATTCCCACTAATGATGCATCATGGTTTGCTAATGGAGGATCCATGGAACACATGATCAAAAACCAGCATTGGTTCAACACATTTTTAGCTTATTGAAAACGGAAAATGGCCAATCTGTGTTACAGACAACAAAGAGACTATGAAATTGAGGCATTGGGGTATATGATTAATATTCTTTGTGAGCTTTCAATGGAACCGTCGTGAAGGCAATGATTATGAAGGTACGTTATACTCTTGAACTGAAGAAGAATTTACTTTCAATTTTGCAGACAATAGACAAGGACATCAAGATTATTCGTATCAAGTTCTGATGCCATAATAATTTAATGGCAATGGTTAGAGCAAATTGCAAATGATTAGTCAATGAGCTATTATAAATTGCAAAATAATGGCAGTTATCCTACGAATGATGCTGCTGAGTTATTCATTTATTGTTGCAGAGATCTGCATCGACAACATTTGTTAGTCTTGATATGTGGCATAACACATTATTAGCACATCTAAGCACTAGCACGATCCTTGAAATGGCTTAAGTCTCAAATCATTGACAGAGTTAGAATCTCAGATTCACATAGCAACATGTTTTGTGGAGGATGCGCATTTGGGATGAGACAAATAACAACATGTTTTGTGGAGGATGCGCATTTGGGATGAGACAAATAACAACATGTTTTGTGGAGGAATGCGCATTTGGGATGAGACAAATAACAACATGTTTTGTGGAGGAATGCGCATTTGGGATGAGACACATAGCAACATGTTTTGTGGAGGATGCGCATTTGGGATTAGGCACATGGGTTTAAGAGAAAGAATAGAAATGATGTTGTGAAGATCAAAATAGATCACAAAAACAAATTTCTTGATGCTAAGCTTTACTTAGTTCCTTGGAAGAATTGGATTGCAGCTAGTAACTACTCATAATGATAGGCATCACGAGTTTCTGTTTTAGAAGGAGACTAATTATTAATTACCAGTTGTCTCCCCACGGATGAAATCATCCACTAAGCAGATGAAATGCTCTCGCCCGCCCTCCTGTCCCCCTCTTATCTCAGCCCACTCTTTTACACTCACATTTTGTTTCTCGCAATCTTGGTCTTCTCTTGGTGCTTGAGCGAGGTGTTTTTCTGTAGGGAATCACCTTCTTTTTTTTCTTTTTCCCCTCTGAAATCTGGAATGTAATCAGTTTCCGATAGAAGTTATATAATCGCACTGAAATATTCGAATTTGAGCTCAATTTGACGAAGTTGTAGTGGTTTGAAGCTTGCTTTGTGGGGGGTCGAGACTTGAGGACCGGAGGAGAAGAGTTGAAGTCTTTTGACGATTGGCTTTGCCGGGAAGTGGGTTTGTTGTGTGTGTGTGTGTGTGTGTATGTTTTCCCTTCGTTTCCGGAATTAGTAATGCGAGATTGGCTATGGCGGGCGTGTCTCTCCAATCTGGCGCTCGTATGTCCTCCTCGTCTAGTATGTTCACACCAATTTCTTCTGACTCTTCCGTTCGCCCTTGTTTGCCGCGGTGGAGGAAGGTGGCAATTATAGTCTCGTGCGCGGTGGTGAAAGACTACAATTGCAAGCTCCTGAAATGTGCCAGGTTTGCACGCTGTTGCTCTCTTTATCTCTCACGCGAATCTCAGGTCCTCAAGGGTTCAGCAGAATGTTTTGTGTCCAGGCTTTGCTGTTTCCTGGTCATCAGCTCCGAAACATACTCTTGAACCCTAAAAACTCTAAACCCTAATCATCGAGAATGGTGTTCACAAATTTTCGCCATTAAGATTAAAAACGACTTAAGATCCTGCACTCAATATAATGTAATTTAGTCAAGTCCTAGTGTTATGAATTAGTGCAGGGGATTGCCATGTTGGAGATACAAAAAGACCCAAAAAAGTGCAATGAATCCAAAGTCCTGGACCTTGGACAAGCCCTGAACCCTCAACCTTGGAGCCAACCCAACCCTAAATTGCAGTCTGGGAAGGAAAAGGTCTTGAGTTTTGGCAAGTGTGGCAGGGAGGGCCGCATGGAGGATGCAGTGAACATTTTCGAAGAATTGCAGAGGGCAGGATTGAAGCCAGATGTTGTGTCATACACTGCTCTTCTCCAGGGCTATGGGAAGCTGAAACAATTCAACAAAGTCACTGATGTCTTCAACCAGATGCAGCACAACAGGTGAACTTCCACTAGATTCAATTTCAGTCTGGTGTATGATAGGAGGATTTGAGTGTTTGCAATGTGCTCTGAAGTAAATCTGACCTTCCACCTGAACATTGTAGGTGTCGACCAGACCTAAGATTTTGCACAGAGCTGATAAGCACATATGGCGATGGAGGTTTGACAGGGAATGCAGAGAGTGTGATGGAGTACATACGAGTGGTAGGCTTGCAGCCAGATGCAGTAGTCTACACAGCTCTTGTTCATGCCTATGCAGAGCAAGGATTGTGGGCAGAAGCTGAGAAGACACTCAGGTACTTTACTTCCTTATAAGACTCAAAACCCTGTGTATGCTTGTTACTGTGATTGTCTAAGTGCATGCAGATTGCTAATGGATTAAGATGTTCTTGGCCTGGCAGAGATATGGTGGATGCAGGTGTGATGGATGATGGTCCATATGCAGTTCTTGTGGCAGCATACACAAAGGCAGGCTTATATGAAGAAGTCAATCATGTTCTGCAAATGATGGAATCTGATGGAGTGCAACCAGACACTATATTTTTCAATTCGCTAATAAATGTCCACTCCAAGTCAGGAGCACCAGAGAAGGCACTCTCAGTTTTACAGCACATGAAGGATACTGGTAAGTCTTTGTATCCAAATCAGTGAGCATTCATAGGAGCTGAAGACTTTTAGCCCATTTTGTGCTTATCAAGAATCACCTCTTAGGAACATTAACCCCTGTACCTGTTCATTACTCTGCTTTTTTGCCAGAATGCCAATGCAATGAGATTACCTACACATCAGTGATGGAGGCTTTCACACGCGCTAAGCGGCCTGCAGTTGCTGAGAAGATGATGGAAGAGATGAAGAAAGATGGTATCTGTCCAAGCTCTGTTTCCTTTGGCGTTCTTATCTCTGGATACAGTCAGTCAGGCCTTTTGGGAGATGCAGAGCGGATTTTTCGGTACCTGATGTTCTGACTTGTCGCTAGCATGAAGTGGTTCAGGTTTTAAAGATCTAGGTTCATGCAGTGCTTGGGATCAGGATGTATTACCCTTCTAAAGAGAGCAGGTACAGTGGGGTTATTATATGTTTTGCATCCCAACACTCTGTCACTTTGATGTGGCCAACTGCATAGCCAGAACGGTAGTACTTAGAGACTCATCTTTTTTTTTTGGTGCACCAATTTTGCTAGTTCATTCATGGCAAAAACAATGCTAGCTGCTTCACATTTCAGGATCCTGATAAAAAAGAAAAATTCCTTAGGAGAACTTTTCTAATCTCCTTACTTGATTCATTCTGTTGCGATACATCCTCCTTAAAGAATATTTTGCCATTTTGTGCCCTCATGTTTGTTTTTGTGTGCAGGGCAATGCAGAATGCAAAGTGCAAGCCAACAGTGGAGATCTATAACTCTCTGATTAATGGGTATGCATCAGCGAAAATGGTTGCAGAGGCAGAAAGGTTGTTCCATGGACTCCAAAGAGGCTCAGGCCTCTGCCCCAATACAGTGACCTTCAATATTCTCATCAAAATGTACATAAACACCCAACGGCGTAGCCAGGTGGGAACCATACACATGTTGCTTATTTTCATGAAATAATGGATGATGAAATCCATGCTTTCTTTTACTGCTGTCATATCAGACCTTGTGCATCACACCATTTGCAGGTTAACAGTTGGTTACATAGGTATGTCACCCATTGCTGCCACAGATTCTTGATGTGCTACAGTGCAACCAGCTTGTTTGGGGGACAAAATGAGTGGCTTGTTTGTATTGTCCTTTTTCCTTAAATCATCATAGGATGTTTGGAAACTAGTACATGATGGAACTTGACAACTAAGCTGTAATTTCACCCAATCTATGGGGTACTTCTATTGCAGGCAGAGAAGGTGTACAGCTTGATGCAACAGGCAGGATGCAAACCTGATGCTGTCACATACAAGACTCTGCACAAGGCTTATTCCACATCGAAAAATTCACTTGATGCCAAGAAGATTCTTCTGGACATGCGAAAGGCTGGAGTTGGTTTCTGAGAGCAAATTAGTAGTGTTGAGTTCAGTTTTAGAGAGTACAGTCCACAATTGGAATGATGACTTCCGGCAAAATACCAAAGGCCTGAAGAATTAGTTTGGGATTCTTTCATCCCCAATTTTCCAGTAAAAGTACTGCAACCTTCCTCACTCTTAAGACATGACCACAGTGACAACTCTGGACCCTTTTTATCACTGTGTTATTTGCTACCTACTTTCTGTGGACATTGCCTACTGATACTCAGAGTTTTATGGAGAAAACACAATTCCTTCTACTTCAGGTTCTGCAGGATTGACATGAAACCCATTAGATGGTACTTTACAGAATTTTGCACTAACATATTCAGCCACTGGTGAGTTTAATGTGCAAACAATGTGCCATTTTTCTCTTCTTCCACCAACTCGTGTGAATATGGGAGGCTGTTGGAATTTTTTCATGAACTATGGCAATATTTTGGACACGACAAGGAAATTTGTTGAGAACCCAAATTACTGTTATACACAATGGTCTTGCCATTATTTTACTATCAACAATTGATTTTTTTGATAAATTGATCATTGCATAGCTAGGGGGAAAATAAAAAACAAATCTATTTTATTGTACATCACATTGTTGCAAAAGGAAAAAATTCATGAATTTTTTTTTTTTCATTTTTTTACATCACATCAGTTATGAGGAACCCAAAAGAGATCTTACAATAAATCATGGCATGTTCAAGGATCCTATTTAAACATTCGAAATTTTGTTACCAAACCAAAACCAATAAGGAAACACCACAACATGATTTGTACTCTTTTGCAAATCTAATTAGTTTTTTCTCAAAAAAGAAACTGACCAAATATTTTCTTTTCATATTAATTTTTCACATTCAATAACATCACCACATTTTGAAAGAATTACATAAATTTTTGAGCATGATGGGTGCCATAACCATTTTTGGAGAAAGTATTTTCGTATTTAGTTTTGTGGTTATGGATTGGCAACAAAGTCAGTAGGGCTGGGTCCACATCTGAGGAGGTGGCAGAGAAAACAAAACATCAAAAGATGAATGTGAATTTTTTACAACCCAATTAGGATGAATCATCTCACCTAGTTGATAGGGTGCAAAATCTCTTGAAGCTACTATACTTCTATAATGATTCTCAACACAATATCCCTGATCTCTGCCTTACAAGGCAGGGCCCACAAATGGAGATTGAAGATAACAGCATCCTATTAGCGTTGTCAATTGAATTAGTTCATAATTAAAAGTCATCCAAAGACATCCTTCAACCATCTTTTGAAAACATAAGCATTCCTCATTGGGGAGAAATTATACCTGAAAGAAGAGCTGTAGTTTACAGTCCAGTGGAGGGCAAAGAGGGAGGGCCCTGTCGGTGCAGTGGTGAAGACATATGTGCCTGTCAGCAACTTGCCTCAAGAACTCAACAAGGGAGAAATCTGCTTCTCAGAGTATCAGGAGTGGCAAAAGGAGTGGCAATGGTAGCATGTAATGTTGGGGTGGTGGCATTCACGCCCTACGACACCAGTGCCAAATTCCTAGGTGGCTCCAAGCCTTTTCTCACTTTGAAACATGACCTTGGTGAAAGCCTTCCCTGTGTAAACCAATGGTGAGAAGTTCCAAGGGGTGATGCTTGTGCACCCAGTGCCAGGTATGGAGACACCTGCAGCACATTGGGGAGTAAAGTTTGCAGCTAGGAACCTTTCTCTCCATCTGACTGCCATCTAATATCTGGATTCCTTCAAAAAAAAAAAGTATTGGTAAAGAAATCAGCCAACAATGGCATTGAATGAAAAATGGAAAATTTCCTAACACAAGCAAGATAAGGATTTCTGATGAAGCACTACAACCATGATAAATGAGTATTTGCAGACTCTATTCAGCTAGCAAAGGTGCATTGAGCAATAATGGGCTATTGTGGAAAAAGTTGTCTTGAGCTGCTGTCATGTCTCACTTGGTATACAGAATAGCACCTGATCAGAGGAAAGGAATCCATAAGAATGAAAAAATATAAAACAGAAGAATAACGAAAACTCCACTATTGCAAGAATAGAGCTCTGTATATTCAAACATCCGAACTCTGAGCAGAAACATTACAGTGTTTAAGGTTTGGCAGAACCTCAATGACCAACCAGTCCTCCAAAATCAAACACTCGAGACAACACATTTCTGAACACAAATTTCACCAACAACATGCATGGCTATAACAAAGTCACAGGTCTAAATAATTACCAGATCCTGGTAGGCCACCATAACCACATGTCATCAGCATCTCATAAGCCTTGAAAACCAAAATTTCACAGTTGGGTGATTGAATTACAATTGACTGCTTGCTGAGAGGAGATACTACACTTGTGCAGATGGAAGTGTATGCAAATACTTTTGGATGTTTCCCATGTGAGCAAAGACTTGAAGAGCTGAACCAAATGCATGAAGCTCATCAATGTAATGAAGAGAGGAGAAACAACATAAACCCAAAAAAATCAACAAATCACATTTGAGCATAGCTAACAATGAAGGTTTTACTTAATTTGTGAGGTAGTGGAACCAAAACAGCTTACAACTGTCTCAATGCCTAAGTGGGAAAAATCATGGGTCACCATGGAGGCATAGTATTACCTGCATACATCATGACATAGTGGTCCAGCCCATGCTCCTGTCAGTGTTGCTAGATCCGTGATCTACACCCTGGAACACAGTGCAAAACATTTACATGCCATCTGGAATGCAAAAAGACAGAATACTGAAACTCTCAGAAATTAAAAAAGCAATGTCCCAGTGTTCTGATACAGCTACATGTGGTCTGGCAGTTAAGGAACATATAACTTTTACTTAAACTTGAACCAGTCACTGATGCCTAGTGAAGGAGTTGCTGACAAAGACTAGAAAGAGTACTGCAAGGTTCACCCATCTCCATTGGCAGAAGCATAAAATAGGCAGGATTCCACCCGGGTAAGTAGTCCCTTTATGACATTCCTCATATTAACCTATGAACGTTTACCGTGTAGTGCCCCACCAGTGCAGAAAACTTGAGGAAGGACAACTAGAAAGGTCTAGTGGGAAAAGCAAGAACAAGGGGCCTTACAGCATCAATTAGAAGGTAATGGGCGTACACGAAAATTTCTGCAAGCATACACTTGCTTTTACACGTGCTTACTTGACCTGCATCACCACTCATGTCTTCAGTAAATGTCTTGTTCTCTAGCCTTTAATGCACTTTCTTTGCAAAATTTTTGACATATGTAACAAGCACCACACTATCATCCATCCATTTCTATTTATATCAAACTTCAGTGGAGAATGGAAATATTTTCACCTGGCTCTGAAGCAAAATAGTGACACACCAAACACATTCTACTAGTCAGGTGCAAACAATGCCACAAACCAGGATTATAAGTATAAGAAACCCTTAAGCCTGCTCCTAGCCTTTGAGTGGACACCACATTACAAAACAGAATAAAAGACCATGAGGCCCACAGGGTTGAATGGAACATGAACCTTTGTTCACATATTGTCTTGGCTGGTGGGGCATCCCAAACATCCCATTGCTGCTGAAAGTCCTCAATCTCTTGAATGCAGCTGGCCAAGGTCAAATTTTTAATTATCTTCATGTCATGGGAAACATCTACCTGAGATGCTTTTGCAAAAACTCTCTCCCAGTGTGGTTCCCAGTCACCGTGAGCATCACAGAGTTGAAGGCCTTTGATTCTACCAGGCCAACCCCAAGCCTTGCTAAGCTTGTCAACAACACCTTGTGCCTCTGATCCTGAAGCCCTTGGGCTGCATGGCCTGCATTTAGACCCATTCAGAGGTCCCTTAGTTGTGATGGAAGCTACTGGGACCCCCCAAAAGGCTGGTGGCCATGAGTACTTCCGAGTGCTAAGTACGCAGAAAGGAAGCTCCGTGAATTTGAAAGGTACTCGAGATGCAACCAACTGCGCTTTGAATGCTGACTCTGAATTAAGCTGCTTCAAACCCCTCTTATGCAGTAATGGGAGTAAGCTAAGTCTTGCCAGTGCTACCCTACTAGTGTTTGTGTTGCCCATGCCAAACCTGTCATTAAGGCCACCATACTGGGACCCAAAAGGAACATGATAAAAAGTTGGATCAAATGTATGGAGTGGTGGAATTTGTCCACTCCAGTAGCCATCAACCCGGGTCCTGATAATCCACTCGTATGTAATATTGTGCTGCATCTCATATTTCTCTATCATGTGCAGACATCCTTCCACCAGGTTGAAGTATTGCAGCAATCCCTGATCATGCATCATGAATAAATTCATATTTGAGCTTGCACACAAATGTTGAACAGTTCCACCGTCAAGGTTGATTTGTCCCACAAAGCAAAACAATGTCTCCTCCTAATACAAGTGGCATTCAGTCTATGTCATTGTTCCTTTGTAGAAAGACTTGATTCTGATTTTCCTGCAAAGACCTAGGTAAAAGAAAGCAAGAAGATACACCAAGGTTGTGATCCAGACCTACCTGTATTCCATTTGGTGAATTAACGGCAGTCAGGACTTCTCGCTGGATATTGGACTCTGGAAGTTTTTGAGGAATGAAGATGCGTGCGACAGTAAGACTAGAGGCACCTTTCAACAGGAAGAATTTGTAAGAATCCTTGTCCAGAGGAGAATGCAAGAAGACATCAGCCTCATGACTATAAGCGTCCAGCAGGTACTTCTTCAAGCTACTTCCCGACAATTCGAAGGCACGTGCTGCTCCAACCAAACAAATGGCCACCCTCCCCTTATTGCCCTTTTCAATTCCTACATTCACTTGCTGGATCTCTGGATATTTTGAATGTGTCTGGTTACTCGAGATGCTTACAGGGCTCTGCAAATGGATGAAAAACAACAAGAGAATGTTCAAAAGCAAGTACAAATTAATTTCCTTCCCCTTGGCAACATCCCGCAACACAAAAACAAACAATAAGCTTACAGGATGTGTATTGCTCTCTTCAAACAGAGAGAGCTCAAACCAAAACGATCAAACGATCAAACAATGAGCTTACCGGATGTTGCTCTCTTCAAGCAGAGCTCAAACCAAAACGACAAACGATCAAACAATAGGCTTACCGGATGTTGTTCTCTTCAAGCAGAGCTCAGACTTAAAGTCGGAAAACGATCGTTCCAGTCCGCCGCGCATTCAAAATGAGTAAAGACGACACTATCATCATCCAGATATCTACTACATACACCGAAATCACCACGAGGACGACCAACAACACAGATCGTTGGAAAAGAAATGCCGGACAGAGAACCGGCGGATTTTGAACGACGACAAGAAACACAGAGCAGAGGAAAGAAATGCCGCCGCACAGAGAACCTGCGGATTTTGAACGACGACAAGAAACACAGTGCAGAGGAAAAGATATGCCGGACAGAAAAACCTGCGGATTTTGAACGACGACAAGAAACACAGAGCAGAGGGGAAAAGATTATACGGGGACAGAATACCTGCGCATTTAGATCAGATCTGGACTTGAAAAGCAACGGCGCCGAAGCTGCTGCTGCCGCCGCCGCTGCCGATGCATTCCAAGCTCCGTAAACGAAATTGGTAACATTCGACTGCCATGTGCGGAAGACATTATTGTCGGAAAGCGTAGAAGCTTGGTAGGCACCGAAGCCAAGGAAAGCAAGCAACACAATCCCCACAAGGCAGCAACGACCGAAGCCGGCAAAGGCCATGGATCAAAATCTCTCACCAAAACACAGCTACAAAGCCGACGACGACGACGAAGAAGCGCATCAACAACAACAGCAACAGCAACTCAGTTGCATTCCAGTGCACGCAGCCACTGTCCATTCTTTTGTCTGCGCTCTAGAGTCTAGACAGCAGCGGACAACAAACAACAAACAAAGCAGCAGCTCCATTGCCCCCATTTAATAATAATAATAATAATAATAATAGGTCTATTTATTTATTTATTTATTTTTATTCAATTTTTTTTCCTTTTAATTTAGTTCATCAATGAAACCAAACAAGATATTAAATAAATTAAATTTCTATAACAAGAATATTTTTTAAATATTAGAATGTGATGTCGTTTGGAATAGACAAGGCACATTCTCACATTCAAATTGTTTAATCTGCCACCCTAGACCATAATTCCATGGAATGGTCTCACCTTTGCACACTATGCCATGGAATTGTCTCTCCTTGCCCATTATGCCATGGAATTGTCTAGCCTTGCCCATTATGCCATGGAATTGTCTAGCCTTGCCCATTATGCCATGGATTTGTCTCAGCCTTGCCCATTATGCCGTTGGCCCATCATCAAGCTCCACCTAGCACCTTGTACCTAGACTATTCATGGTAACCTCTGAGCAGATTACGTGGTGCATAATGTGCAGGAGCTTGACCATTCCAGCGTACATAATCCCATTTTGATGCAATGTTGTATGTATGCGCATCCATATGAGGAGGGGTGTAGGAGTCCAAGAGCTAATCGCTGACGTTCATCTTCACGATCAGGCTCAGGAACTCAATCTCAGCCGTTGAGATTAGGTCGATTGAGTAGCCTAGGGTCGAGCTCTCAAAGCACACCGCGGCTGCCTGATTGTTTCTTCTTTTGCAGTTTCTCTCGTTCTCGCGTGCGGTGACGAGGCTTATTAGACCTGCGAAGCGATCCATCCTTCTTCTTTCTCAAGCATTTGGTGTAGGCGACAAGAGCTTCTTCGTCCGCCTGTTGCAAACATGGCGACTCAAATGAGCAAGAAGAGAAAGGTGTAAATTGCCCCTTTGGCTGTGACTCTTTGTTTCATGACTGTGAACCCTTGTTTCGTGATGCTTTCTTTGAGATCGGTGGGGAAGGAGTAGGGTAGTGTTCCTTCCCTCTTTTTTTGTCCCCAATTGGTAATTTTATTTTATTTTATTTTGTTTTTCCTGGCCGCGTGATATGGCTGGTTCTACTCTTGCATTGCTTTTATGATGCGTCTCTGGACGTCCGAACCTCAGTAAGGGTTTGAACAGAAAAACCCTAGTTTGGTTCTTGATATAAGAGTGGTTGCAGCTAACTCCGCTGCACTGTCTCTAAGAATACATTTTGTACGGATTGAGCAAGAGATCATCGAACTCAAGAGAATGTTCTTGAAAAATGCTGAGCGAGGAGGGCGTCCAGAGTTGCAGTTGTAGATTTAGGGTTTAGGGTATGGACGTTTAAGTTCAGCTTGTCTGATCGTTGGAGGGCAGTTAGTTTGCATGCCTGCAGTTTCTCGTTAGCTTTTGATGTTGAGCCATCCATGTTGAGTGTTATTCTTCTCTGTGACAGTTTGTGGCTGATGGCGTTTTTTTCGCTGAGTTAAACGAATTGCTCACCAGAGAGCTTGCAGAAGATGGTTACTCTGGTGTTGAAGTGCGTGTCACTCCCATGCGCACAGAGATCATCATTCGGGCCACCCGCACCCAAAATGTGCTCGGTAACTTCCTTTATTAGCCTACCTTATGGAACCCTATGTCACTGTTTTGTATTCAGCTCTAGCTTTGTTTGAGCATCCCACTAATGCATATCTGATACCATGGGGGAAATGCAGGGGAGAAGGGGCGAAGGATTCGGGAATTGACCTCAGTGGTGCAGAAAAGGTTCAACTTCCCTGAGAATACTGTCGAGTTGTATGCTGAAAAGGTCAACAACAGGGGTTTGTGCGCCATTGCCCAGGCTGAGTCTTTGAGATACAAGCTGCTTGGGGGTTTGGCTGTCCGCAGGTCAGGCCTACTACTTTTGCAAAGATTGTATTAAATTGCTAAACAAACTTTTCTGTACTTAGTAACTTGGCAATGTTATGTGTACAGGGCGTGCTATGGAGTCCTGAGGTTTATAATGGAGAGTGGTGCTAAGGGCTGTGAGGTATGATTGAGGTTTTATACTTAATTTCCACCATCATTAAAGGCTGTGGATCATGTGATTCCATCCTTCTTGTGTTCTCATGCAAGGGTTCCAAAGCAAAGATCATTTTCTTATTTTTCACAGTCTCCTAGTGTGTACTACGAAAAATTGGATAGCTCCTTTGAAAGCAGTCAAGTACCTTCATCCCCCCTGTGAATTTACTGGTACATTTTAAGCTTCATAACTCATTGGTTGCTCAAACCTTTTCCTCATTTTGCAGCAATCTGCACCTGTAAGAGCTCTGTCTCATAGGTTGTTTTGGGCAGGTTATTGTGAGTGGCAAGCTGCGGGCCCAACGTGCAAAGTCAATGAAGTTCAAGGATGGCTACATGATTTCATCAGGCAGCCCTGTGAATGAGTACATTGACAGTGCTGTGAGGCATGTTCTTTTGCGGCAGGTGAGTGCTTCTCTACTTCTATTAGTAAGATCCTACTGTCTGCTACTGTGCCTATTCCTCTGCTGCTGGTAGAACATCTGCTTATATTGCTTGCAATGTGTCCTTTTCTATAATTTCTTGGTGGAAATGAAGCATGTAACAGACATTGTTTTTTGGGGAATTGCAGGGAGTATTGGGTATCAAGGTCAAGATCATGCTTGACTGGGATCCCAAGGGAAAGCAGGGGCCAATGACACCCCTTCCGGATATGGTCACCATCCATACTCCAAAAGAAGAGGAGGAGTTTGCTTCAAAGCCCTACATTGGCAAGGAAATTGAGTAGAACGGACTCCTTAAGTAAACTATGCCTACCAATTTTGGCTTTGCTGTAACCAGACTAACTTCATGCCAGTGAAGTAGCTTGCCATTTTTAATGCCTCTGCAAATAATTTTGTTGGGCATTTGGATGTCTCATGCACTTGTATGTTATGCTGTTTTGCAGCCACATCAAAATCAGATTATGAGGGTGCATTTGCTTGCAGTCCCATCTCCATTTTTTCAGTAGCCTGTTGCCTTGATGTGAGGTGACACTTCTCAGTTTTCCAGATTATCTGTAGGATTCTCTTGTTAACAAGCATGAATGGTGGGGATTTTTTATGGATAAGCAGGATGCATTGAATACTACTATTTTAGCTCAGTGCTACTGACAACCATCAAAGGGAGATTGGGTGAAGTCAGCACAGGGAGCAAAGTATTGAATCGGCTTTGCATTATCCTAAATTTTATTCTATTAACAATGTCAATTATTTCTGCAGGATGAGTTCTGGAAAGACTTTGACAAACAGGAAAACAAGTCTGATTCCAATGATTGGTTGAAAGTGTTGTTGACATAGCATGGTTTTTCCCCTGTAGCTTGGTATGTTCTGCCTAGTTTGCACAGCTCTCCGAGCACATGCAGCCTTGAGTATTTTGAGTTCTGGTATTTTCTCATTCATTTGGTGAAGGCTACTCGGTTCAAGGTATATTTGGTTTATGAACAAAACGTTTTTGGCAGCTGATCCATGTCTTTGGTAAAGGGCTCTGGCTGTAATAATCAGTTCAATTAAATCAGTGTTTGAAGTTCTGTTACACCTAGTTTTTCAACGAGACTGAATTATTTGTGAGAAGGGTCCCTTGTATTCTCTCTAGGTCTCGAGTCCAGTAGTAGGGGTAAATGCTCTGCACATTATATTTTTAATGAAGAATGTATTGCTGTAAAATAGTGAAAAACTCTTCTAGGTTGGTATGGATGCACAATTCAATACTGCTTTGCAAGAGTGTCAAGAAAAGAAATTGACTCTTGTTAACTGGTCAATTATAATGATTGGCTTGAGTCATTAGATTTAAATTCCATGTTGTATATTATGGGTGGGATATGGACAATTATAGAAACATTCAAAGCTTGATTACTCACCTTTCACCAACCCATTTGTATGAATGTGAAAAAGCAAGTTAACATGTGCCTTTCGGTATTTGAGTTATCAAAATTTGTTTGAATTCAATTGAAGCCAATACTCTTCAATTAAATTTGAATTGATTTCGGTTCAATTAGATTGTAATTGAATTGAGCTTAATTGAATTTAGATTTGAATTCAATTCAAGTTCGATACAATCATAAACCCTAAACATAATTCCCACAAACATTGACTTAGTTTTTTTCAGCATTTCATTATCATTGGTAGCACTTAGCAATGTGAAGCTGAAGAATCCTTCTCCAATTCACTCTTGGATGTTTTTAGTGGGGATGGAGAATGTCATAAATGTTCATAGATGTCCAAAATAAAGGGGGTCATTTGAGAAACTTTCATTCCATGAAATCTTGTTGGAACATCCTAATTCCTTGATGTGGCAATTCAAGGGATGAAGTTGTGTGCAAGATGTGAGACATTTACAAGTTTGAACCAATTCTAGATTGGCATAAACTATGATATCACATGATGTGTGTGCAAGATGTGAGATGTTCATGAGTTTGAACCACTTCGAGATTGGTCATAAATTATGATACCACGTGGTGTTTCCCCAAACACTTGTCACAAGGTATTGAGTTAAGCTTTTTATACAATGTGTTGCAAAGGATTAAAATAAGTTTTGGGTGCACTTCTTACTTCCACACACTATTACAAGAATTTCATGTGGGAGCTTTGAAACAAAATAGGACAAGTTTTTCAAGTTGAATTTGTGAACATATCAAAACACACAAACCAAGTGATGTGCCCTTGGGCTCATCCCAAGATACAAATTGTAATTCCTCGTTGTGATAGCAACAAGAAAAAGGAAGAACATGTGGCACATTCCCTACATCCTCACATTGGAACAAAAGAGGTGTGGTGAGCTTCAAAATGGGATTAGGTTGAAGGGACATACAATCTTTGACAAGCACCTCTCCATTAATTCACTTACACAAACTAAACAATTTAGGTGACTAGTGCAAATAGAACCAACATCAAATTGCAAACTTGCCTCCAACTCACATATTTGCACTAAACTCACATGGCCTAGACTTGGGAGAGGCATCACCCCTTTGTAACATATTTTACAACTCCCTATGATATTAGGTTGAAATGACCATTTTTCTCACAAGTTGAAATTGTGTCCTTCATGATTAAAACATTTTATGATTATGTCCTAATCTAGTCATGTAATGATATGTCCTTAATCATATATATTTAATCATGTTTGCAATTATAATGATTGCATTATGATTACAACTACTTTGCAATCACATAATGACTACATTGCAATTACATGACTAGTCTACCTAGGTAGTAGCTTACCTAAGCTACCTATTAAATTCCTACTACCTCTCCAAAAATATTTACTAGCTACTAGTTACTTAGGTACCTATTACTTATTACTTGGGTAGCTACTAAGTAATAGGTACCTACATTAGGTATAGTTTACTGCCAAAATACAATATACAATTTTTTTTATACCGATATTACAATAACACAATAATATGCACAAGGATTTATTTTTTCCCTTATTAATGACTACAAACTTTAAGAAAACTTTATGCATTTTCACATTCTATAATATATAACCACAAAAATCAATGTTGATTGGAAAAAAACGAATTTTCATCTTCTTTGATGCATATTCATTTACAAAAAGCCAAAATAATGATCAAATACACATATAATTCATAAAAATTACTCCATTTTACTGACAAATTCCAAACATGTTGATCACCCTTTATCTTTTTGTTGTTTATAGAATTTTTTTTCTTTTCCAAGCATGGACCATGATTTCGATAACTAGATATTTGGTGATCATTCATAAGAACATTTTTATATAACGATTATGTGCACATGAGCATTTGGAACATATAAATTCATATATATAATGTTCAACATTTTTAAATTATTTCTTTGAATTAAAGGACATAATCTACAACTGGAAGTGATCCACATTTGCAATGGTTTGTAAATAAGGTTCAAAACCCTTTATGAATTAGAAATGTGTTTTTGAATAATAAGATTACAAGTGTAAACCCTCTTAGGTTGCTTCAAGAAGAATGTTAATAATGTTCAAATTCAATAGTATTTATTAATAATACAATGCAATACAAGATCATATTATTTCATTGGTAGTTAACATGCCACATTATATCTCAACAAGCTTTATATGCATACAAATGCAATAAAAACAAGATCATACATTTCCTTTGGTAGTTACATCTTCAACTGAATACTTGTTTCAATTTCTTAGGTTGATTTCAATCATTTATCACATTTTTATTTATTTAGTAAACTATATTCATATCATATTCATTCTTTTTTGAATTTTTTTCAAAACCAAATTTTATTTATTTTTTGGTGTGAAATTGAAACAATCATCAAACCATGAGTTTACTCAACCATGTTAGAAAATGAAGAAACCTTGAAAAGGTCATTGCAATTGAGCTCCATTATTGAACTTTGAAACCAATGAAACACACACATATGAAGTTTAAAAAAATCTAAAACCAAAGTTTTTTTTGCTATAATCCTATGATGTATTTTTTGAATAGTTTAGATATGGCCATATCTAGAAAGTCAATGGGAGGAACATATGTACCTCATTTCATTTGTTAACCAACAAACTAAGTATAAAGCTTAATCTAGTCTAAGCTCTCCAATTGCTTTTCTTATTCCCCAAAAGAATTCAAGAACTTGAGTGATTATACAACAAGGAAATGTGCCAAAGATTGCTCAACATCTAATGGATTGCAAATAATCAAAATGGTGTTATCCATCTTCATGACCTTTCTCTATACAAAGATTTTTAATTTTTTTTCCCAAATGTACGTTGAAATTCAAAGGAAAAAAAAAATGAAAACATGGAACACCCCTAAACATGATTACACCAAGGACAATGTAAAAACTTTCTTGTTGTTAATGATGATGATGGTGGAAATAGACATACCACAATCTATCATCACAACATTTCAAGATTACACTTTTGTTGTCCTTGCATGGTGGTAGTGGTGGTCAATTCCATCATTGCAATGAAAACAACATATCCTAAGAAAAAACTTCAATACCCAATTAAAAATCCTTGCAAATCTTTCATCATCTTCTAAGAACATTTCAATTTCATGATGGGGTTTACATGCATTTTTTCAATTGGGTGAGTTCTTTCTTCCTTGGTTTCAAAACTTCTTCCCAAAAAACAATAACATAACATAAATGTCCAATTCTCTTAACTAAGGGAAGAAGGTCCATTGGTGTTAGTGGTCTTCTTTTCACTTTTTTTTGCTTCCAAGAAGACTTCAACCAAGAAAGCAAGCTTCCTTACCAAATACCCAAAACACCCAATGGAATGACAAAACAAAACATGCCTTCACACCTAACTTTTGTATTTATGCTCTTGAAGAGCTTCAAGTTTCCCAACTTCCAAATTGCAAAAGCAAAACAACACCCCCATGATGCAACTCTCTTCTTATCTATCATCACCAAATCCACCCAAACCCCATGATGCAAAAAAAAAAAAAAAAAAAAAAAAGTAAAACAATACAAGAACCAAAAATTTCTTCTCGCATGGGAAAAAAGAAAAGATGTGCAATGGGTTTCTTTCTTTCTTTTTTTCTTAACTGCATTTGTACAACCAAAAAGAAGACATGCAAGCAATGCAAAAGGATATCATAAGTATCATGCTATGAAAATTGGACGGTCTCAAGAAAAGAAAACAGATGAAGATTGAGATGAAGGAAGATAAAAATCAAATTATGAACACACTCAAATTAGGACACAATAAATGTCATAAAGACTACAAGAATTATAGATTGATGTGAAAAAAGAGCCAATTGCCATCAAACAAACAAAAACCAATAGGGCTCACTCCTTACTACCCACCTTCTTTGCATTTGTTACTTTTTTTCTTGTTCTTCAAAAGGAGTTTTTGTTGTAAAAGCAAGTGTATTTAATTTGAGTGTTTCCAAGGTGTCATCTACACTTGTTTCTTTCACTTTTTGTGCATTTGAAGAAAATGACTCGAATGTTGCCTAGGTGTCATCTACATTTGTTTCTTTCACTTTTTGTGCATTTGGAGAGAATTCGACAATTTCAAAAGTGTGTAGAAAATCCTATATATAATTACAAACATGGTGTGTGTGTATCTGTCTGTCTGTATGTCCGTCTTTTACTTATCTTTTACTTATTTCTTTTTTTCTGACGTCATTTCGCTTTCATTACCTCTCTGGCGTAATCCCATTGGCTCCCGTTCCTTGTGGAGTGTTTTGGGGGGTGGGAGAAAGGAGAGCCCGGTGAAG
>Ga0209208_10003394_pt1 | contig 22813 bp, 23 predicted proteins | sample S1TSphfallax_3_FD_187694 | JGI IMG/M metagenome (GOLD analysis project Ga0209208, IMG submission 187694) | Host-associated microbial communities from peat moss isolated from Minnesota, USA - S1T2_Fd - Sphagnum fallax MG (SPAdes) (version 2) | ecosystem: Host-associated > Plants > Peat moss >...
AAGTCCAATAGGCTCCCATCTGCAATTGACTTGTCCCCTGTTTCTACTAGGGACCGGTAACACAACTCCAAAGGCTCCAGAATCTGTAAGATGAAATGTTCAACATTATTGACAACAGAACTTCTACTTTCATGAGCTCTTCACAATCACAGCAACTATATCCAAAGACACAATTGACAATAACAATGATCTGGTTGAATGCATCTAGTACAGAGGTGATCCTGCTATAGGAAACCCAAGACCACAGCTCTCTGAAGCTTGACCACATCTGATGCATGAGGCAGAAGAGGGAGTCTTGGTGTGTTATGTAGAATTATTCAGAGTGCCATAGGCTGATGAATATGATTGGAATTTTCTCTCATACTCTTATCAGTGATCTTCAAAAATCAGGATACAGCAATGTCCATATGTCCATTGCTTGGTGTGGTAAAGAAACCAAAAAAAACCATAACTAGGAACCATATGTAACAATACTAGGCTGAAGATATACAATTACCTGAGATGCGTCTGTAAATGTATCATCTGAAGGAATGTCACTCCTCCCGTTTGCCAATAACTGCCGCATCCGCTCTCTTGTGTTATACAGTTTGTCACGCATGTCCCCTAGGAGCACTCGGAAAGGCTCACTTGGTGGGATATGCTTCCAAAACTCTGCACTCATGACAACACCTTTTAGTGTGATCCATACTATTAAGGAAAGTAGCTGCAAGCCCTGCCCGGAGAATGAACTTGCATCACTGGGTATGTTACATTACTCAATGACCACAATCAGAGTAAGACTAGAACAAGATAAGTTCATCAAGATCAAAATAGTGTACCAATATAATGCTTAGCCTCCTTTCTTGTTGATGATTCTAATTTGATGACCCTCTCTTTGAGTTCATCACTGCAACGCCACATGGACAACTGCACAAACCAAACAAACCAAAAGCACACTGCTTAACAGAATCTAAGTGAGGCAAAAGAACAAAGCACTATCTGGTTAAAACCAGGAGCAAGCATCTGTGCAGACCAGGTCAACCTAAACCTGGGTGTGCAAGGCACTGAATGAGGTTGAAGGTGTTTGGAAATGCACAATTCCCTTTGATAGTCTACATTTCACAAATATGAACTCACTGGGATCATGTGCAGGTTGCAGTATCCTACAACCAACCAAGATATGATCTGTAACCACAATGAAACAAGGCTCCCATGCTCGAATGACAAAGTCAAACCCAAGTTCACAGTACATGCATTACTTTGCCTGTAGTGAAATGTTGAAAGCTTGCCAGCCTACCTCAAACATAAGGTCATCAATTTGTGCAAAGTAGAGATTGGCAGCCATTAGCCTTGCCAACAAGCAGACATCTCTTGTCACCTCTGGCGTCACCCTTGGATTACCTAGTCAGCAATCCAGAAACCATCCAACAGATGCTCAGCCCAGTGCATCCAGCATCAAAAGCATCTCTAGTATCCAAACCATCTTCCAATGACTAGCTCAATTTGCTTGTTTCTCAAAAAAATTGGTCCAAACTGATGAAGTTTCCCACTAGTAGTTTACAGAGCACACAAAAGGCCTCATGACAACCACAGTACCCTTCAAAAGGCAACAGGTCAGAATGTGCAAACCTGGTGAGAGTCAAAAGAACTAGCTGTTATAATACTTTACAGTGAGATTGACAAAGAAACAATGAACCAAACCATGCTCTAGGTTTGAGGATCCTGGAACAAAAAACAAAGGATGCAAACTGCTTGGTTGAGAGAACTGACCATCACGGTCCCCTCCCATCCATGAAGAGAATTGAATAAGAGGGACATTGTATGGCAGCCGCTCATTGATACCAATCGATCTCAGAGCAGTGTCAACGCGACGTAAGAATTTTGGCAGCCCGTTCCAAATTGTTTCATGGAAGTAACTCATGCCAGCTCTCATTTCATCCTGTGGTGTTGGAGGTGACCTTCGGATTTCGTCAGTCCTGAATGCTGCTTGAATCTGCAGTAAGAAAATCCCAACTGTCAATAATTGCAGCACGAGTTTACATAGAAATTGCAAGTTTCAGACTGCATGTTGCTCTAACTGAGAAAAACTGATTCCAGTGCTATTACCTCTCGTTGGAGGGCTTCATCAAGCTCATGCTTCTCATCACTGGTCACATTTCGCTCATATAACTGTGAGAGACAGCTCCGAATTCTACAACACCAGAATCCAACATAGAATCAGATCATTGTGCAGCCTTTCAAAACAATCAATTGCACATACAATTGAGAGCTAAAGCACCAAAATCAGTTGAACAAAATGACACCAAAATCATGTCAACAGATTCGACATGACTCACCTTGAATGCTTCTGTAGCAAGGATCGGCGGATGGATTGAGTTGGGTGTGCAGTGAAAACCAGGTCTACAGTCTGGTTCTTCAAAGCCTCAAAGATTTCAGCAGGGGTTTTGTCAAGCTGCTTCACTAAGCGACGAAAGGTTTCTTCCATATCTGACTCAGTAAGTGCACTATTCTCATCTCCAATTTCCCATTTCCTGGCATGTTGGACTCTGCGGCGGTGTGCAATTTGCACTTCCTCTGCCAAGTTTACTAGGTTAAGCATGTGAGAGAAAGAGCTGGCAACAACAATCGAATCGCCTCCATCCAAACTGTTCAGGAGCTCTGCCAATTCTTCAAGCTTTTGTCTGTCTCCACATCCACCAGTCTCACTGTACATGCCTGAAAGCTCAAAGCACTTTTGTACCTGTTGTGAAGAAAAAGCAAGATAAGCCATCCGCTTCAGCTAGTACACCTCAGGATCAGGACAAGAAGAGAAAGTTGGAGGACAAAATTCCTGAACCATCTGATTCCACTCCGATGCTCATTTTCTCATCAAACTAGTATATTTCCCGAACAGATTTGGTCTGTGAAAGTAAGGACGCTTACGGTCTCCTTGATCTCCGGGCCATTTACATCTTGCAGGATGTCGAGAAATCTGTCGAGCAGCAAGGCGTCGTACTCTATCAGCTTATCGTCCTCAGAGACTTTCCTCGGTACCAGCAGCCTCATCTGCGCGTCAAATGACGCCATCTTCTGTAGAATTGGCGGCATCTTCGGTTGCTGTCCTTCGCCTCCGAAGGATCCTGATCTTCAGCTCGATCTCGGCAAGTGCTGGAGTTTGATGCTTTCGAGCTCTACCTCCCTGCTGTGTCGTCGACTCTGATCACTCTAGCTCTGCACTCAGCTCTCTCAACCGTCTAATGCTCTTCTTCACTGGCTCTTTCTTGCGGACGCAAATCGCAGAAGGCGGCTCGTGGAATCTTGCTGCAATTCCAGGGGGAGAAAATCAGGAATACGTTCGCAAACAAGGATCTAATTCCTTCGAATGATTTTTCAACTCAGCGCCTAGTATCCTCAAGCTTCATGCATAGAAACAGAGCTTCCAAATCGATTCTGCAATTGCCAACGTAGAAGAGATCGGCTACATCAGAAAGACAAAGAAAAAGACATCCTCCACACTCGATTCTCATATACTATACAGGTGCAATCGGACAGAAACAGAATCTCGGATTGAAGAATCTACCGAGCCAAAACAGAATCCGGAAGAGTTTCAGAGAGAACAAGAAACGATTATTTTCGTAAATTTATTGCGCGCACGCCGTAGCGACCATCGGTAGACCAGGACTTACGTTTCTTGTCCCTGAAAAACACGGGGATGGACTGATTCTGCAATACCTGATGAAGAAAAGGATTCGGATATCGAAAGGTGCGTGCAGAGAGGAATTATTTACTTGAAAGAAAAATTCTTGATCATGAATTTGCGTCTCGGCAGCAGTAGTAGCGAGAACTATCAAGCTCCGCAGTAGCAGTAGCAGCACCACCCGGGCAAGCTCATTGCCGGCCGAGAGAAAAAGGTGTTGTATTCGCCACAAGTGTCACGCTGATTTCTCGTCTTGCACAAAAGCGAGAGTTTCTTGGCTTTCTTCCAGGGGGGGATGTAGACGACGTGCTTTCCTTGCGAAGAAGTGAATGGCCACAATGGCTCTTGGCCCCGGAAAACCGACGAATGGAAGCTTCTGACGTCATGGTTGGAGTAGGTAGAGCATGGGGCAATGTGAAGGCTCACCTATGTGGAGGGTGGATCGGAACTCGCTAGCTGCTTGGCGATGCATGGTGATGGAGCATCAAAGAAAGATATTCGCGAGCATCTCTTCCCCGTCCTTACTAAATTTGTTAAAATCCGTCAAGATGACAGCAGCCACATACACCGCCACAGATCGATCCAACAAAAAAAAAAGGACATCTAGTGTGAGTAGGGCGACCGGCGGTAGCTAGAGCCCCACACGCCCGCTCACGAGTATCCCGCTCAATTCGCCGTGCATGCTTTTGCGATTGTTCTGCATCGTTACGGAATCTCTCTTTCACTTTCGAAATCTTGATGCGCACAAGGTTGCCAAAGAGGTTTGGGAGCTTTCCTTCCATCACATCTTCAGTGTCACTGTGTCGAGCTTTTATGTGTGTGCTTTTCTTGGAGCTACACCTCAGCTGTACAAGAGGTTCAGGCGCGAGAAAGCAAACGTTATTTATTACTGCGAAAGAAATGGCTTCATCGGTGCAGGAGGTACAATTGCTCTGTGCAGAATGGTTGCAATAGAATGGTGCAGCCATTCTCTGCAACACAACAGTACCATATGGGGAACCTGGAGGACGACGACCAGGCGGATACTGCTATTCAGTGCACCGCCTGAGCGCCAGGCTCAACCAATTATTGCAATCCAATACTCTTCTCTCCAGAGCGCAATCGATAGACACGAAAGGCTACACTAAGAGATGAAGGCACTGGTGAGAAAAGGCAATGGAGCTCAATTTCAGACAAATGCAAAAGGGAAGTGTGAAGCCAGAGATCCTGTGACTTTTGTTTGGTTTTCTGAATGCATGCGACAGCACAGTGGCATTTGAAGAAGGCAATTGCATGCTCATGAAGCAAATCATTCAAAGTGGGTGTGAGTCTGATGCTCATTGTGGGCAGTAGTAGCCTCCTTGTTGACATGTATGCCAAATCTGGGAGCATTGATGGAGGACACTTCAAGGTTGTAGAGTATTCAACAAGATGCGCTCGCAGACGTTGGTCTCTTGGACTGCTTTCTTTGTGGGCACAGGCATACAAGGCATTGGAATTCTTTCAACAAATGCAACAAGAAAGTGAGAAGCCAGAAGACCCTGTCACTTTTGCAGGGTACTCAATGCATGTGCAAGTATGTATAGTGGCATTTGAAGAGGGCAGGTGTGCTCATGAGGAGATCTTTGAAAGACTTGGTTGTGAGTTCAATATCTGAATGGGAAATTTGAGCCTAATTGACATGTATCTATCTATGCCACATGCAGGTCCATGTAGGATGATGATGCTTAGAGAGAGTTTACATGATTTCTCACCTGATGTCATGTCTTGGAATGCCACACTTAACAGAAATGCCATGCATGGGCATGGTAATGAAGCTATATCACAGTTTGAAAATGGTAGGTAAGGGCCCTTGGACCAGGGCATTACCAGAATAAGGGTACTGCCATCCAAGGTGGCAGTCAAGGGTGGTACCCATCTTCTAGTTATTCCCTCCTCCAAGAACCTTACCGAGTGTAAAGCACTGCTAGAAATGCAAAACACAAAGGAACCTTATGTTTTGTACAGATGAGCATTTTAAAATGCCAGGTTCCTCCTTCAAAACTTAAGATGCTTCCCCTGGACTCAATGAATCTTACCTTTCTAAGATAGCCTCCAACTACACTAAGAAAATTTCTAGCAGTGCTTCAGAAATGTGTGAAGAAGGATAAGGGGTAGATAGTTTCAGAGATGTGTGAAGAAGGATAAGGAGTAGATAGTTTCACTTTTGCTTCTCTTCTGGCAGCTTATAGTTATGTGGGTTTGGTGGGGCTTGGTGGATGATGAAGGCCTGGCTTGCACTACTTTGAATCCATGGGCTCAATTTCAAAACATCCATGTGACAGTGGAAGTATACACTTGCCTGGCCTTCTTAGACGGGCTGACCATCTGCAGGAGGCAAAGGACCTGATTGAGATGGTGCCTTGGTGCAAACCAGATGCAGCTCTGTGGATGGCCATTGTTGGGGCTTGCAGGATTCATGGTAATGTGGAGATGGGAGAACATGTTGCAAACAAGTCATCAAATTGGACCACTGAAAATGCCAGAGGCTATGTGGTGCTATCAAACATCATCTATGCTGCTGCTGGTAACTGGGATCTCAGCAAGAATGTTTGAAGGCAGAGAAACAAGAGGGATGTGAAGAAAAAGTCAAGTCACACCTGGATTGAAGTGAATAATGAGGTGCATACATTTGTGTGAAATGATGAAGACTGTCCTCAGGCATTGATTGAAATCCTTGCAGAACTGAAGAGATTGTTCAAGCAGATGCATGATGCTGGCTACCATGTGCCAGATATGGAAATTGTGTTGTGTGACCTTTAGAAAGAAGGAAAGGTGGTTCAATTATGCCACCATAGTGAAAAACTGGCTATTGCATTTGGGCTCACCAGCACATCCTCAGGTACACCACTCCACATTACCAAGAATCTGTGTGTATGCTCATCTGCCACAATTCAACAAAGGTAATTTCAAAGACACTAGGAAGAAAAATTCATAGTATTTAGGAATGCCAATCAATTCCATCACTTTGAGAATGAGATTATTAGTGATGCTTATCTTCTTCATCAATGACAGTTTTGGGTTGGTAGCCTCTTTACTTGTACATGCTCTTTGTGGGTCAGAGTCAGTGTTCTTGGGTATCACCAAACACTTTGTCCTCAAGTGAAGAATATTATGTTTTAATGATTCATGGATCGAGATGTTGGGCTATTCAAGGTTTCAAAACTCATTCATGTTCATTTGTACATTCATCTATAAACTGAGGCTCCACACTACCCTGCACTATCAAGGACAATCAAACTGACATAAGGTTGGTATATTAATATCTTTTCATTTGTTCCTTCAATTCAACAATATCAAAATAAAATTCCATGATTGTATAGATTTTTCATGGAATCGTTTTCACTTCCATTAATTCCATAAAATGAAATTCAATCTTCACTTATTGAAAACATTTTTTTTTAAATTGTGTATTGATCACACCAAGAAATTTATGAAACCATATCAATCTTTAAGGCAACCATATCAATCTTAAAGGCAAGATTTAACATTTTATTCAGTGTGATGTGAGCTTAAATTGAACTCAAATATATGTTGGTGTCCTTTGGGAGGATGAAAACATTCAATTCTCATATGTGACAATTGAGAAGTGATGATATCAAAAGAAAAACATGGAATCGTCAAGGTGGAACTATCATCCAAGACAACGATTACTAATAGAACCTAAAGCTGCTCCCCCTCATAATTCAAGGTTTCAAAACTCACTCTTGTTCATTTGTATGTTCATTTATAAATTAACCTTATTTCATGCTTATGTTACAGTAATTTTTTTTCATTAATACAACAATTACACGTTTAGAGCTTCAAAACTTGTTTCCATTTTACCAAAGGGATTCCAACTTGTATTCATCTACAACAATTGTAATTGGATCAGCAATTAGTAATTATGGCTGTAGGAGTTATGTAATTTAGAGTTCTAGGTTTTTGTCATTACACCCTACGGTTATTGTGTTAGCTTATGGACACTCAAAAAGCTATAGCTCATCACACTTGTGTAAGGTAAACTGTGTGGTTTCATCCATTACAATGTACAATAGGTATGGGATGTTTATCGTGGTATACACTACACAAAAATTGCAATTTGACAAGTAGGTAATAGGACATAGTACACAATAGCACAATAGTGTAATAGCACAAACCACATAGTTTACCTCACACAAGTCTCATAAGACACAACTTTTTGTTTGATATAAGCCACTTTCTCTTGTAGTGATAGGAGTCTAAGTTACAAATAACAATAGTTAAAGAGTGACCAAACACATTTTGGATATGTGGAACCCATGGCCACAATTACATTGTCACCTCGTTCTGGTGATTTTTGTATTGTTACACTCTACACTCACCTAAATTAAAAATAAGGAGCCAATTTTGTGTCATCATCCTTCTATTTGGGCTTCTTCGTGTTACTGTCAAGTTTGTTAAGAATCAAGTTGGCAGGATCAGAACCTGTTATAACCAAGCCCGCTGCATGCAACACCTTTAAATTCCTCACTTCCAGCATCCAAAGATATAGAGAACCACCCAAAAATGAATTGGAAGAGTTTGTGGTAATGTATTTTGGATTTTGAAATAAAGCACTAAAAGTTCTATGAAACTACAAAAAACATACTCAGAACCACAAGAGAGGTTGTATCAAAGCAAAAAGAACTGAAACTGAAGGTTCTTTTCAAAATCAAGAACAGGACAACACTGGTTTCAAACTTTGAACTCCAAGATAAAAGTTGGACCACATTAACAAGTCTCAAGTAGTTTTATAATTTCTGTGGACTGAAACAGGATCCATTAGTTGTAGTCTGTTGACAACAACTACTCTTGTGCCTCTGCAGCTCTATCTCAAAATATTAAAAATCTAAAAAGAATCAGGACATAGACACAAACCCCCATCAACTGGTGGGGACTTCATTGCAGCGGTAACATTTTCATACACAATACAATAAGCTAACCAGTTATGAATTGTATGGGAAGCAGGATCCACATCCAACACATGATACACACTATTTCTCAACATCAACTTTTGCTCTTGGAGTGCTTCACAAGCCAATCAATGACCACATCAATGTTTGTTGAATTTTTGCATGAGATGTTGTAGCATGCCACCTCCCTGTCACTCAGATTTGTAAGGCCCCTAATCACCCCATTGCCAACAATCCCCAGCCCTGCGTCAGATTATTCCTGCAATTCTTGATGTTCCTGAGGCTACTCAACTAAGTGGCAAGACAATAAGAGTACATTGGAAAATTAATATTCAGGCTTGGATGCACCCATGTTTTCTATTGCCTAAATCTTGCATTAAATGGGAGGGAATCATGTGGTCAAGACTTTAAAATCTGCATTTCCAATTGCTTATGAGACTGAAAACAAAAATATACAGGTACAATTTCCTACAAAAGTGATATGCAAAGCTCAAATGGCAAGAATTGTACATACATTAAGCTGGTGAGTTCATTCTTTGAAACAGCTTCAGGCTTGTCAATCTTATTCCCAAGCACTAGCAATGGGATCCCATCAAGAGAAGGCTTGCTCAACAGATCATGCAGCTCATTCTTTGAAATCAGGATATTGTCCCTGTCCGCAGCATCCACCACATACCTGGCATACAAAAAACAAGCATGCCCCATTCAAGAACTTCATTCACATTCTCAAACAGTTGAGCAAAACTGGTCCAAGTTCCTTTCTCCAAACCCTTGTCATGTGCAATATTCAGAAAAGCCAAACATGTATTGACTACTATCCATGTGTTGGACTGTGCTGGCACTATTGTCCTCAATCCATTGTAAAAGTTCTTTGCAGCATAGAGAACCCCTTGCTTTCATGAATAGCTGTGGAAAAAACTTACACAATGGCTGAGACACCACGACAGTAGCGTTCCCACATACTGCGGAAACGTGGTTGGCCACCCAAATCCCACAGCTTTATTGTTACATTTCCCTTCGACACCTTCCGCATATTGAAGCCCACCTGCACTCAGACACATCACATCCTTGTTCAACTCTTTGTTTTCACTTTAGCCAACCAACCACTTTTCCTAAGTCAAGATGAGGAGGATGCTTAAGAGACAGGGAGAGACATGCAAAATGAGAAGAGAAGCTTAATTCACAGAGGTACTTACAGTGGGAATCATATCTTCAGTGTAACCACCAGTCTGGAATCCAAAGAAAGAAACACAAACAGAGCATTAGTAATGTGCATAAGAAGAATATTTAAAAGAGCCTTGAGACACAATCCCTAGGGTTGCAATGAGGTTGCTGCGGCCTTCACAAAAGTTAGGGTTTACAGACATCAACTGCTGTGCCCTGAGAAAAGAACTATTACACCTGTGAGAAGGCCTTTCAAATATCAGGATGGAGATAGAGTACTTGGTTCTTCACTAATCTGGATGTTCCATGTTCCATTCCTCACTAGCGGATGATTAGACTGTTTCTGGAGATTGACGGGATCAGAAAACATGGCATCGGCCAATTAGTGGAAGATGATCAAGGACTAAAGAAAGGGAGCCAAAAACACAGAGACAGAGACAGACCGTGATGACGTTGACGAGTGAAGTCTTCCCGGCGTTTTGAAGACCTATTAGTGACAGCTCCATTTCCTGCTTGAAAAACAGGCTGCCGATCACGTCCCCCAGCCATCACCATAACCATCACACGAAACACAGACAAATGAGAAAAACCGCACAAAACCCTGGCTCGTCTCCACAACCTAGTCTGGGATCACATCAGAACTATTAAGCTAATCCAAATCCAAAGAAACTGACTACACAAACAAACGACCGAAGCTCTCTCTCATAGGTTACCTGCGAAGCCAATTAAGAAAGGATTCCCATATTCCCATCTTGCTCCCACTTGCCCTAGCATACAACGACGCGCGCCCTGTGAATCACACCCTCCTCCCCCTTCCTCCTCCTCCTGCTAATGTTCTTCACTGTTCACTGCCTCCTTCCTTCCCCACACACCACGCCACCTACTTTTGTCTAAAACCTAGATCCGATCCACCTTCAGCAAAAGTCTGTTGCAGACACAAAGCTTGCGGATGGCAACTGAAGCTGATCTTCCGACAGAAAAACCGAAAGCTCGGCAGATGGCAAGAGGAGAGCAAGAAAGAGAGAGAGAGAGAGAGAAAGGGCAACAAGACTCAGTCTTTGTTGCACGCGTCAGCAACAACAACGAATTACGTGACAACACGCACACACAGATAGAGATGCACACGCGACGAGAACGACAAAGTTCGCATACGAGTGCGCTGTGACGTTCCCAATCCTGTTGCTTTTATTGGCCTTGCCGACCAAGGGAAAGCAAGCATAGTGTGTTTAGATTTCATTCTAGAGTATAATAGTAGCTTAAGGGATTTTGGCTCCTAGTTAGTTAGTTAGTTAGTTAATAGGTCTATTTATTTTTATACGAGGATTTTTGAAAGGTGATAATTATAGAGTATAATAGCTTAAGGGATTTTGGCCCCTAGCTGGTAATAATAATAGGTCTATTTATTTTTATATGAGGATTTTTGAAAGATGATAATTTTGGCTTGTGTTGAAACTTGAGATTAGTTATAATAGAGTTATAATATTGTAAAGGATTTTGGTTTCTTTTTTAGAGGCTTTTTTTGAGGATTATAGTTTTTTTGCATGGTGAAATATTTGATTTTCCATAATTCTTCTTCTTTTGCCTTAAGATACACCTTTTATAAGGTAAAATGGCAAGGCCACCATGTGACACACCCCTTGTAAATTTTTTTGATACAAACTGAAAAAAAAATTTAAAGGTAGAAAAAAGTACCCTAAATCCTTTATGTGTTCTTTTGTGGCGAATTCTCACCATTTTCAGAAAATTGGTTTTGAAAAACAATATTCTGTCACAAATATTTCACTGCTTTAAAAAATAATCACTAAATACACTTAGGAAATTTCACTATACATTAGGGTAACAATTGCCAAATATAGTGAAACTTCCTAAGTGTATTTGGTGATTGCTTTTTAGAGTGGGGGAATCCGTGACAGAATATTCTTTTTCGAAATCTAAGTTAGTTTTAAGCACCGCCCCATGGTACCATTACATTTGTAAGGCCTCTATTTGGGGAGTATTCCATTCATAAGGCCCTTGACAACTATATTTTAGTATTTTATACTAGTTTCAATAGGCTTTCAATCTTTACCAAAATTAAGGCTCCTCGTTGAAAGAGTTATGCTTGCGAAAATGCAATTAATATGGCAAATATGACATATCAATATTAACTCATTGTTAAGAGATACAAATGTTTTCACCAATTTAGGCTTTAAAATGCTAACTAACATTAAATATGATGTGGTACTTAACACATTCCTAACTTTGTCAAGTGATATAATGATAAAAAAACTTATTCCATTTGTAAGTTTGCAATGAACTATAAACCCAAGGCACATTTTTTTCGTTCCAAACAAGAAAGAAAGCGTGGAAAATTCATGATACATTGGGATGACCTCTTCAAATGGAGCTCACAAACATGTCAAATTGCATAAACAAAACAAGAGGATGGTTAATGCACTTTGGGGTCAAAATGTTGCATGCATTAACCATGGGTTAATTTGGATTCACAAAACTAAACTTAAGTTTAGTCACCATCATCATTTCAAATCGTCATTTAAGGGTTAATCACAATAACACATATAACAAGTGTAACTACCACTTGATTTTTTATGTTTTAATTTCAAAAGTTGGAAGTTTTAAATATAGATACATGAGGCTGATTCTAATATATTATGCAAACATGTGGAATGTTTTGAATTGAATTTAATAAATATAAAGTACTCAAAAACATACATAAAACACTATAAAATGCAATGTTTTCATTTTTTTATAGGACCTAAAATACCTTCAAAATGACATAAACATGTATAATAATTATTTACCTTTTACACAATAGAAAGATGTCATGACAAACAAATGAATAACTTTGCAATTATAAAGATCATAAATTTTTAATCCATCACCTCTTGCAACCAATGATAATCTATCGCATCAGTTTAACAAGCATTCCCATTATTTTTAAGTTGTGAAAATAGTTTGACATAATAGATTCACACGTGTAGGATTGGTTTTTATTATCTTGTTTGCACCTTTAAATGGTCAAGAATCACCTTGATAGTTTGACTTTCAACTTTTCAAATGGTCATTTACCTATTGCTACACATCTTAATTTTCGAAAAGTGAGCCCACTTTGATGTATTATTTTTTAAGGCCTTTTCAAAGTTTGAAAAGTCCCAATTTGGACAAGGTTTGGTTCTTCAAACATTGATCCAAAAATCTAGAAACTTTAAGATTTTCAACTCCTAAAATGGGAATCCACTTGAAAGTGGTTGGGTTTCACAATAATGGTTTTGATTTGGCATTGCATTGAGAGCGTTTTCTCTTTTTCCTTGTAAACAACTTGCATTTTCAAACACTTTTATGAATGTGTTAAGTTAAAAGAACATTTGATTTAATATTTTAATTGTCTTGCTCAAGCATTAGTCACAAGCTTACAATTGGGGCTACAAAATTATTTACATGACAAACGGTGCTAGCCCAATGTTAAAAGGATGGTAGCCCAATGATAAGATAACACAAAACCTTTGAAAAACATAGATTTACAAGTAAAACTTTGGTGTAATGCAACAACTTCAAAAGAGGTGTTTTAATTCACTATTAACGCAACATCTATTTAAGTTCCTAGTTCCAATATTCAAAGATTTATTTCCTTACTAAGTTTCATATTTTCTTGAGGATTCCCAATATTATTTCATGTTCCCCACTTTCAGTGGCAATCTTCAAGCTTTCTCTAACACTTCCAACAATCTTCAAATTTTATATAACTTTTGTTATAGATGCAAGAGTTTCCAACAACCTTCAAATGCTATATCACTTTTATTGTAGATCCAAGAGTCTCCAACATTTCTATAGAAGGTACAAGAATGTGTACATTGCACCTCCAAATGTTGAAGGACATGATGCAAAAAATTTCAAAATTGCCATCTCCATTTATCATGAAACGGAGCATTCAAAAGATAGTATGCACAATGCATTTTGTTCTTGATTTTTTGAAAGTTCTTGCAAATACAAATAAGTCAATGAATTAGTAAACAATCAACAACTTGAAACTAACATTCCATTCAATGCAATGCAACTGGAAATGCATAGATAAAAATGTGCATTGCATTTCTTGATTATTGTATCTACATTGAAAAAATTATAAACTAACAATCAATGTACAAATATGCAAGTAATATGTTCTCTATATGAACAAAATAGATTCATACCTTTTCATCTTGTTTTGTTTTGTACAAGTCAACCAAGTTCCCACATGTAAATAATGAAACAATTGGTCAAACAACAAAGAAAAACATTTATAAAAGAAGTCACCCTGAAACAAGAACTTGTAATCAACTTTGGAAGTTGAAGTTTAGAAGCCTTGTTGCACAATTTAGGGCATGTTGAAATTTTAACTTTTGTCAAAATCAAGAAAAACAAACATGTTGCAAACCTAAAGAAGGTGGATGTTTGCAAGCAATTTGAAACAAAAATCACCAAGTGGAAAAAATAATATCTATCATAAATACAAACTAATCAACATACATGAGGAATTGTCCAAGATGCAAGGCCAAGTATGAGGGGTTCTAGTTCATGTGAATTTTGTAAAATGATTGCATGGTAAGCACAAGATACAATGAAAATTATTGGACTATGAATGCTCAAGAAAGAACCAATTTTAGTCTTCCTTGAAACTTCAAGTTAGGAATGTGTGAAATGATTTAAGAGTTTCTTGGTATTAGGCCCATCTTCCAACCCATGAAATATCATGGAGATGACAATTTCAAGCCTTTTGGATTTAACTTGCAAGAACCAATTGACTTCAACAACTACTTTATGGTTCTTTAGGTAGACATTGGGTATGAGAATTCGAATGGGCAAAGGCACTTTCACAGTGTCAACACCAAAACACTTATATTTACACCAATCTCCTACAACTATGCCCCCCAAGGGGACACTTAATATAAAGTTTGGGATCTATGTGCATCAAACAACCATTTTTAAAAGGTATTAAATAATTGTACAACTTATTTTTATCACACTATTATTATTTAATTTTTTAAATATATACATATTAAAACCACCTTATATTAATTATAATCCATTATTACAAATTATTAAAAAATTAAATGTAGTTTGTATTCTATTTTTTAACTAATTAACTTATATTTTTACCCAACAACCAATATATTGCACCTTATATTTTTACTCACATATTTTCTACTTTTTTTTACTATTGTCCCCCTGCCCCCTAAAAGGCTATGCCCTTTGCAACTTGTGTCAAAACCTTCACAAAGTTTACCACCCCATTGCAAAACCTTGTAACAAAGACCAAGAACATTTTAAATGCCACCACCACCACCATTGAAGAACCTAGCTACCAATTATCCCCCTAGTCTCGACCTATGTCAATGAACTAGATTGCAAACAGGGTGTAGGACGAAGATCTACACAAAGTACACATGTGAAAAGAAGTTGTTCTTCAACTTATAAAACTATGGTTGAAGTGACAACTTGAAAGGAAATAGGCTACTTACCAAACCTATACCGAATCTATAGATCACATACATGTTAGCACCATGGCAATAGAGGAGAAAAGAGGTCAAACCCAAGAACTCATGCTTTGAAAATAAAGGTGTATTTCAAGACTAGAGATGACATGGTTAACCAAAATAAATAAAAACATGGTTCAAACTATTACCAATTATTCTAAAGTCATGAACATGGCATTCACATGAGTTGCAAGCAACAATGATAACAATAGCATCCCCTCAAAAGCTATTGGAAACAATCATGTGCAAAGACTCTTGAAAATTGTTGCAACAACTTTTTGCTTATCAATAAGTCTCAAACACATGTTGTGATTAGAATAAGTTATTAAGTCCTTGTGAATAGTTTGAAAATATATCATAGTGATCTGATTCATGTCACATGATACATTCCTAGATCTTATGGGTTAGTATTAATTTGCAATAATCACAATTCCTACAAATTATGTATCATCTAGCTTGCCCTAATGGGCTTGCTGGCACCTTGCCCAACATAATTAGCATAATTAGCAGGGGCTTGACCATTGCAAGGTACATTATTTGCTTGAATCATCAAAACATTACCAAAATGTGCAGAACTGCTTGGTTGTGAATTGTCCAGATAGATCTCATACAGTCCATGCTGGGAGATGGTCAAATCTGCATGGAAGAACCACCAGAATCTGAAGTGCACTTGAAGTGCTCCATATTGAAAATTCTTTGGCTACCAACAAAGATTCTTCAAAATAGTGAACACCCAAACCCTGGGTTGAGAACTTTTCTCAAACACAGTATTAAGTCAACAGTTCTTTCCTTCAACATGTTGATGATTTCATCTCACATGAAATCTTTAGTATGTCAGGAGATCATGCTGGAGATGGTGGAACATCTAGGTAATTCAATTTTCCATTACTTTAGTGACCAAGTTAAAATTCTAAACAAACAAAGCTTTGGTTTGTGTCATCAGACATTGGTAGTCACCAATTAATGCTGCTAATTTGGGTTCACCCGCTCATCTAGCCAGGCTTTGATGTCTGCCAGAATTACAGATCGGGATTCATCAGGCTCTCCTTGGATAAGTGAGTGGTAAGATCCATCATAGAGCTTCAAAGTTTTGTCATCACTTGTAGATTTCATGTAGAAATTCTTGCTGCCCTCAGGATCTGCAACCACATCTGCTGTACCGTGCATGGTGAGAAATGGGGCCTTGAATTCATGAAATTTGGTGCCAATAAGGTCCACCATTCTTGTCAGCTCCAGCATTGTCCCCACCCTTGGCTTTCCTGCACAAAAGCCTGAAAGTTTTTAGAAGAAAATAGGTAGTGCAAGGACTTAAAAAAACGGAAACAAGTTCGATTTCCAGGTCTAAAAAATGCACCAAGACAAACCTCTACTTAAAAGATGCATTTCTCTGACATATATTCCCAGATGGCACTTCTCAACTTCAGTGTTTTCTTGATCCATCACAATGTACATGACTAGAAGATCTTAGTAGATATTGCTGCAAAGTGTTATTTCCATTTTAATGTTCTTGAGTTACCTGTATAGCGCCTGGGGTTGGCTGCAATAAGCTTTTGTTTTGCAGGGGACCTAATTGCCTTTCTCACAATGTGGTTTTCAGGGAAGATGGGCCAGGAGCTCACAAAAGGCTTAATTAGACTGAAGCCTGTGCGCTGAAGCCAAGTGGGTCTCATGGGCCCAGGCATCACAAGTAAGGGAGCCAGAAATATGTATCCATCCCAGGCTTTCGGGTCCTGGAAATACATGCAAAAGGCCACCATACCTCCCATCGATTCCCCTAACAGAAATGATGGCAACCCCTTGTTTTCTTCAGTGTTGCACACCGATTTGAAATAGGATAGTAATGATGCTGCAACCTGTGATTTGCCATAAGCACATAAGCAAGTGAGACATTTGTTCTCCACCTTTTTAGTTGCTTGATATTTGAGGATTCTAAGCCCTATCAAAAATAAATATATTTTTGAAATATATTCAAAAGTAGGATTCGCATGCAACAAATTGAAAAATGCCAGTATGTGAATTCCTTAACCACCTCAACAAATTCATTTGTAGACATGTTCAAATGCATCTACAAGCCACTTCTGGAGTTATGTACTGACCTTATCAACATTGGGGACATAGCCATGGATGCCATCAGACCGACCATGACCAAGCATGTCAGCAGCATAAGCAGTGTAACCCCACTGCACCAGCTCAATAGCAATATTCTGGAATGTCCATCCAGTGTCACTACCATAGCCATGCACCAAACATACCACCCCCTTGGGCTTCTCACCCTTTACAGGCAGAAATGCTTGTGTGAAGATGGTGCCATTCTGGGTGTTGAAATAGCCTTTGCAGTGCTTCACCCCCTGTGAGGCATAGAACTCCTTCTCTGGCATCTCCCCCCAGTAGTTCTGTGTCTCTGGAACAATCACTTGAGCTGCCATTGCTTCTAACTTCGAAGTTGTAACCCCCTGAAAACTTTGATTTTGCAAACAAATACAACACTCCAATTCTCATACATATGAGCTAAAGAAAATGAACACTGATCAAAAACTCACGTAACCTGAAAGAGACCATTCTTGCAGTACGAATATCAATGTGCCTGCATGCTGAAGGTGTGATCTCAAGCAAAAAGATAGATGTTTACATAGTCAAACAGATTGGTTGCAAACTTTGAAAGGTAAAAGCTTCCCATTCTCACTTCTGACTCATTAGTTGCTGTTCGAAAGAATGTGTTCTTGTAGCACAGATTTCAGCTGAATGCTAAATGTGTGATCTCAAGTCAAAAGATTGCTGTTTACTTGGTCCAACCTATTTGGTTGCAAAATGTTTGCAAGCTAAAAGCTTTCCATTCTCACTTCTGATTTTGTTGGTTGCTGTTGGTAGTTGAATTATAATATCAGATAGCTGTTAATAAATTGATAATTTACCTAGGACTTCGGTCCTTCTGCTGCCTTCCTTTCCATTTCTTTCCTTATGTTTTGTTCTCTTGCAATAAAGTTTACCCACTATAACTACAAAAAAATTGTTATCATGATTGCAATTACACAATAAAATTTTGTGTGCCAAAGTAACTTGTGTATTGGAGAATGGAGGGCTTCAAATTTTGACTCCTGAATGCTAAAACCTCTCTCAAACAACTTACCCAATACCCACCTAAAGAAACAAACATGCAAGAATTGGCTACCATGTTTCAACACCCTACCTAAAGCTAGATGGGTGCAATTGGGCGGCTATATTTCAGTACCAAACTTTATACACCATATAATTGGTTTCATACAGTTGATTCCAATTCCAGTAGATTCTGGCTTTCTTTGAAAGTTGAAAATTTGGACCCAACAATTGAAGTGTGCTATTAGAAGGTTTGCAACCTTTTAGCAATTAAAGGAGACTTAGATGGCCCCATTTTTGCACCAAAGATATTGCCTTTTTATCACAGTATACAATATACATTCTATAATGCTTTCACAAGCCACATGGTATTGGCGAGTTAAAACATGTCCCCATTAAGAAGCCCACTAAATTGTGCCCAAACAACAAAATGGCCATCAAAGTAGGTGTGTAATTTTCGAAGCTTCAACCCACCATAGGCCTTTTCTAGTCTAAGAATATATTGTCTTCTACCTTCTAAGAGCATCTCCAGCGGTGCTCAGTATGTGATCCTGCACAGTAGAATTGGATGAAGAAAATCCAAAATCTGCCGGTTTGACTCAGGAAAATGGTTTTGGCCCCCACACAATTGCACGGATTGCCGTGGCTAGTAGAAGGCGCAGCAGCGATGTGCATCTGCAGAAAAGAGTGTAATAAGTATGATCTAACTGCTGCTCAGTGTTTCTAATTGGCTCATCGTAATGATTCGTCCAGGTGGTTTGCTATTAGTAGTCCCCCACCCATTTGCTGTCCCAGGTTTCAGTTTTATGGGTGGGGTTGCAAAAGAGTACATAACTAAACTTGGATGTGAAAAATATTTTCACAGGATCCCGTATTGAGCACGGCTGGAGATGCTCTAAGTACAGCATGACCTATGATGTCAAGCTTACACTTGATGCCTTACAGGTTTGACCAAGTTCCTACCAACTTCATCATGCAAATTTCCCTGTGTTAAGTTAGGTGACGTTACCGAAAAGTAGTATATCATCCTTTTGGTGTGTTGAGCAATCAATTTATTATGTCCAACCTTTCTTTGGCAAAAGAGAAATGTTTAGTCTCTTATTTCTTAAAAATTACTTTTGTTGTCCATTTTGTATGTCAACTTTTTGATAAAAGGGTCCCAACTCCCCAAGGTCCCAAATAAATCCAAAGTATATGTGCCGTGTGTTGCTTCTGAACAATAATATAAAAAACCGTAACAACATCCACTTCCCATATTCATCACTAATTTGATTATCACATAAGGTTTACATCATTTTTTAGAAAGTTTCTTCAAGACTTTAGTACCATGTCCAGAATGCCCTACCATTGTAGTTGTTACAAATTACACACCAAGGATCTCATCATGGACTCACATTTATGCAACCATGGGTACTTAGGTGAAAGGACTTACAAAAGGGCCATGGGCCCTTGGCAAGGACATAAGAGGAAAATGGACATAAAGCTTGTGCATGTACATGACATGTGAAAACATCTGGGCTAGGCAAGAAAGAAAAGAGAAGAAAGATAGGTAGATGTCATTGTGGGTTTAGAAAACCTCCCCACTTAGGGGTAAGAAGCCCTCAAAACAAACATTTTAAAATTACAATAGATGCTACAAATAAGCTGACAAAACAACTTACACTGTCTGGTAGGGTCTTTCTCTAGATACACACTAGAGAGATCACAGATATCATGAACTAACAGATTGTCCACAAAACTTCTTACTTACCACAACTTACACAGAAAATTGAATCAAAAGGAGGATTGCTAATGTCAAGCCTATGTGCAGACAGTCACACCCACTGTGCAGAGTAAGACAAGATTGAAATCATCCATGTGTTCCTTTCATCGACACATAGGTCTCAATAGTTTATAAGTACAATGAGGCTGCAAAAACAATGTCCCTTTTGATCCTAACTACAGCATCCTGGAATTTTGTTTCAAGATCTATTTCACCGATTGAATGGGCTGCTACCACTAATTGCTGCAAAACTTCCTCTAACCGCTTCATAGCTCGAATAAGACTACCTTCAAATACCTGTACAATTTGCATCACCTCCACAAATTTGGCACCCTTACACCATGCATAAGCCACCTCCATTATATCAGGTCGGAATGAAGCCACGTAATCCTCCACATCAATAGACATCTGTGTTTTAGGGAGTAGTTAGTCACATATTCCTCTCTTCTAGACAGTGATACTGACAAAAAACACAATGTCCAATCTGACAATCATTGTGCAATCACCTCCCATTGGATATCCACTACTGAGCAAAGGTCAAATGTGACTTTGACCACACATAGTAGAGGGAACTGGCCATAGGGCTCTTCAGGATCCTGAATACTATACTTCAGGAACTTATGTAAGATGTTTGGAAGTTGGATTCTTGGAGAACAGTACCTTGCATTCAACTTGAACCTTACCAACCCTCCGGGCCACCTCTCGCAGTTGAGAATAAAGGCTTGAAAGATCCTCCCGTAGCTTGGGCAGATTTTTAATCTTCTCTTGCCACACAAAGCATGACAATAATGCCACAATTTGCTCCAATGTAGCATCCTTGAATACACCCCCAAACATGAGTTCTGTAAGTACAAGCTCATCAGCAGAGCTGATCTCACAGGCCACTCGACCCTTCAGCTCCACCACATCATCTGCTGTAGCATACCTGCCATGCAGAAGCCAGTATCATTCCGACATTCTTTGAGATCATCATAAGAGAACCCCTACTTTGGGACAAAAAATCCCACAGGAAAAATGTAGAGTGAATACAAGCATGGTTGTGGTCTTAGATAGGGATTACACACATTGTGGTAAGATCACTAAGCCATCAACATGTGAGGAACACAAACAACTGAGTTCTTCCATACAAAACTCACCCCAACCGTCGAAGAACGCGCCGACGTGCCTTCAGCTCATCTTTGAACACCAGGGTAGAAGCAGCCCGAACCTCCTTCTTTGCCACACGTATGGTGCCTCTCAAAGCCTCCTTATGCTGAAGGGTCTGCAGACGAGGACCTAGTGTATATGAGGCAGCCAAGGCATGCCTGGTTAGGAGTTCCTCAACTGTCTCTACCCTCCGGACTGCCTTCCTGTAAGCAGCACTCTCCACCTGCACACACACATTCCAATGCAGAATCCAGCCCCTTTAAGAAGGAGAACTGGGCTCATACCAGTACAAACTGTCCAGAAGCTGTATTTGCAGAGGTCACAGGGACAAAATGAACAGATCTGGAAAGTGCACTATCTCTATTCCTTCAATGAGAAACCATCCACTACTTTCTGCTAGTATTGGGGTATATAATTACCTTCATGTCATCCTCTGGGTCAAGAAGCTGCACCCCATCAGGGAAGCGGCGGAGCACCTCTAACACTGTCTTTAGACATCGCTCCCGTGCTTCAACGGGGCGGAGGTCCTTTGGTATATAAACTCGCAATGCACTTAAACTCTCAATCTACCCATCCGAACTCACAACTTCTCAGTTTCATAATTTCAAGCACAGCAAAAAGTCATACCTTGAGACAAAGATGAGAGTGCAAAGAGATGCAGAATAACATAATATTCTTCACAATCCATGAACTGAACTAGGAATGGAGAGATTCCCACATTTTCAAGGTACAGATCAAGTTTGCAAAAGCTTTTTCATCTTCGCTACCTATACTGAAGGCCACTAATACCAGTCTTCAGTATAAGAGAAAACCATAAAACTGTGAGACAATTGAGGAAGATGGCCAGACCTGTGTAAGGGGGAGGCCAACCACTGCAGGCTCTCCAGTTTCATCCAACGAGATAGGATCCACTAGTTTACGAACTGCTACATCTCCAATGGTCAAGCAATTTGCTAATACATCAACCCTGTATGTACTTCCAACTGCAATTGGAGCTTCGCTGCTCTCTGCTAAACCAATTGCCAGCAATGCAAGGTCAATGAGAAATACCAAAGAACTGAACTGTAACACCACATGACAAGCAATGATGAGAATGCTGTTAAAAAGAAAACAAGCCAAAGGGCTAAATCAGGGTGATGAATTACCATCAAATGACTCTTGGACAGCACCAGGGGTCTTCTCAAAATTGATGATCACTCCCCAAATTGCAGGAGCTGTTGAATAAGGAACAGCAATATCTCTATCTTTCACAGAAGGAAAAATCCGGACCAGCCGCCCTGGTTGTAGAAATGGGAGGCAGTAGCGGGGAGCATACGCAATGCTGGAAATCTCTGATCTCAAGTCCTGAAGCTGCTGTAAGAGTGTGAGGTAGTCATGCACTAGATCCTCCTCATCAATCACAATCGATGCCAGTTCCTCTTCTAATTCTTTCACCCGTCCCTGTATAACATAAAACAGCCTGTCCTTCAGACTAAATCCTTCTAATGGTCCTCCAATGGACAATTGTACAAATGGACCTCTGGTGCATGAGGCATCTGGTCATGGCAATGCG
>Ga0209208_10003396_pt1 | contig 22812 bp, 17 predicted proteins | sample S1TSphfallax_3_FD_187694 | JGI IMG/M metagenome (GOLD analysis project Ga0209208, IMG submission 187694) | Host-associated microbial communities from peat moss isolated from Minnesota, USA - S1T2_Fd - Sphagnum fallax MG (SPAdes) (version 2) | ecosystem: Host-associated > Plants > Peat moss >...
CCCTAAACCCTACATGTCAACACCAGTACATCTTTGCCTTAATATCGCTATGAATTTCAGGGAGCTTGATTGGTTGTTTTGCAGCTCCCCGGTTCATTTGTTCTCGCCTCATGTTTCTTTCAGCCAGATACAGGTTGCGAGCTCTTGTGGCAACAAGATGAGCATAGTATGCAGGAGCCACCATAGACACAGCTTTCGGACAGCGAGCATACCCATAGCATAAATTGAGAGTCAAAGCCTCAAAATCGTCAATCCTGAACAAAGTCCGTTCATCCACCCACACAAGACAATAGTTAGTAATGAATTCATATTGGTTACAAGCTAGTGGATGAGGTATTTCAAGAAATGCATCGGAGGTAGATAGATTCATATTTGGGTTTGTTTTTAAAATTTTATAATATTGGAAATCTGGCGAGTTTTTTTGAGAAACTAGCAAAATTAGTCAAAATTTTACTAGAAAAACCCAAAAAAAAAATCCAAAATTTTCCCAATTCTTTTGGTCATAAAAATGACAAAATGCTTTGAAAAAACATTTCACTGGTAGCAGGACACATGATTGTGCTTTCCATAAATGTTGTGAAATCCTGAACATTGCACAGCCAGCTCACATTCAGCATGGTTAGTGAAAGGAAAACAAGCAAAGAAATTCCAAAGAGGTTTCAATACAACAAAGTCTAACTACAATGCTTTTTTCTTTGAGTACTTCAAAAAATTGTGCAAAATAGATAGCACAAAAAGTCTTTGCATCAGATTCTCAAAATGTTCAAAACCCTGAACAGTCCATCCACCCACACCACAAAGCAAGGTTAGTGCATAAGCCAGAAGAAAAAGACCACCCATTCCGGGCACTACAAACATCACTTTCTATTTCTTCCCTTGTAGGCCTACCGTATATTATATTTCAAAACTGCCCCATTTTGACCTTTCCCCCAATCCCGGGGCGCAAAACCCTGACCATAAACCATAAACCCTAAATCCTAAACCCTAAGTTACAAACCCTAAACCCAGAATTGTAAACCCTAACTCTAAATTATAAACCCAAAGTTCTGAATTGTAAACCCTACTGAACATTCACCTAGTGGAGTGGAAAAGGGGCGATCAATTTGCAAGGTGATGATGATGATGATGATCATGATATTATGCCCTAAGGAACCAATTTTTATAAGTAAACAAGTGAACAAAAAGCAACAATAGTGCATGTGAGTGGTTGTTGGAGGAGTATTGGTGTAAGGTTAGGAGTTGTACGAAAAATTGTTTTCATCCCACAAAAGGTGGTAGTGAGAGGGGCGGCTAGTGCCAAGGTTGCCACCGTGACTATATAAATAAAAGTCGAATTCACGAGGATGTGTGATGATGGTGTCCACCACCACACCCGATGGCACATTTGTTGATGGTCCTGGAGGTGGAGGTCTGTTGTATCCTCTCCCTCCTTGTCCTTGTTGCTTCTGTTGTTGTGCTTGTGGTGGTGGTGGTGGTGGTGGTGCCGTGTGTCTTTGGTTCAGAAACATCCGAGTGTGGTGCCGTTTCTGTACTACCGCAAATGTAATCTTGGGCCTCTTTGGTTTGAATACACTGTGAGCTGCCTTGCGAAGAGCATCCACTTCCTCCCTTAGCACTTGCTTGAACTGGTTTTCTCCAACACCGTCGCGGAAAAATATGATATTCTACCAACCCAAATAGGCAACAACACATGGATGAGAATATGGGTCTTACGAAAAGCTATGGGTGGGTTGTTCAACTGATGGAAGAATCAAAAAAATAGTGGTAAAGGAGGAGAGGAAAAATGATCACGTACATCTGGAGCTGTGAAGTTATTTCTTTCACTCCATTTCCTCATCAGCTCCTCAGCCAGGCTTTGAAGGTTTTGTAAAATCTCAACCCGATGCCCTTGCTCAGACTGTAAAGCCAGGAAGCGGCCCGTATCTGGCCAGTCATTACTAGCAACCACAGCTGCCAAAGACGGGCTGTCGGCATCCCCAGCATCTGGGTGTGTGACATCCGCCCCGAAAAATATGCACCGTTTGTTGCCAACAAATGTAGACGGGTGTGGCAGGACCTTAAAGTTGCGACCCCCGCATTTCACATTCACTTTCAACAGCAAGTTTGTCATTGTAATATTCTTATGACCTGCAAGTGAATTGCAAAATTAGATATCAAGTGACAAATTACCAAGTGAATAATAATTTCACTTACTATGATGTTTCATCGGACCTGGTTTATGTAGGATGGGTATTTTGGTGATCATCACTGTGACAATTTCAGAAGCATTCTGGATTATAATTTGTATCTTGTTATATATCTTGCTCTTGCCTTCCTTTCTATGTGAGTGATCGTCGTCACTAGTAATGTGTAGCAATGTGGAGACCCGAGTACATGATCTAAAACAATGTTGGAGACAAATTGAAAGTTGGAGGCGTTTTTGGTTTCACGACTTTTTGGACACAAAATTCACTTACCCAATTTCATAAACCAAAAAACCATGAGGTTGTTGTATGATGTTTGTAGCCAAGCATCATCCATGGATAAAAGAAACATTTTTGGGTGAATTTTTTTTGGAGTGAAATCTAGTGGAATTTTGGTGGGGGTTTCTATTATCAGTGCTCACCGTTCTTTACAGTTTCACTGGTCACTACTTGAGTTGTAAAGCCATTGGTATCACCATAATGCTTGATGTCTTTGTAGCGAGGGCTTCTCCTGTTTTCGAGTACCACTACAAGGAGTTGGGGTCTAATTCCTTGACTCTTGGCCATGAGTTCGCTGGTAATACTGGTGAAAGCAGCTGTGATTGATGTCTCGGGGGGAAGTTGTCTAAGCACATAGTCTTGAGTCAATTGAAGCCCCATATTTTTTGCCCGTCTGCACCCAATTGCCCCAGCAGAGACCCAATTTTATCATGCTGCATAACTGATGTTTACACCAGTGTTTTCCAGTTCCTTGATTTTGATATCATAATAAAGGAATATGAGCTTTTCAATGCCTAGTAGATCATTCCTAACCCTTCACTTTCAGGTGAACAAACAAGAAAAGAAACTCTTTCATGCTTTTGTGCTAGCTAGTGATGATGACCATCAGCTCCCTTTGAAAGAATGAACACAGTGCATTAGGGTTCAGGATATCCGGGTGTCTTTGAAGGGCACCCTACAAACAAAAGGGTAAGGAAGGGACTTACGTATAAATCGAGTGGCCAAAGTCCTTGCACTCATCTGTGTTAACGGCACCACCGCTGAAGTCTAGCAGCCCCCAATACTTGATATACCCAGGTTCAAGTGCTCTATTATTGCCCCAAACCCATGTTCCATCAGCCAGGGGTTCTATAAGGTTGTCCTGTAGGCACTTGATGGAGGGTCGCTTCAAGGTTCGACCCACAACTTCAGTCATTTTCTGGTTGAATGCAAGAGTATATGCATGGGTGTACACATTGGTCATGCTGGAAAGCAATTAGAAATTTAGTATCAATTTGATTGAATTGATGTTATATGTTGTTGTTGCTGTGACTGATGTTCAGCACTTCTTTGCTGAATACATATTTATTTTTAAAAAATGAGGTTTGACAGTTTCAAATTTAGTTTTCCAGAATTTACTAAATGTATATAATGTATTTGTAAATAGTGTGCATAGCATTTGAAAATACAATGGAAAAGAGAGCACATTTGGGGGGTTTATGGGTTGTTAAGATGTGTAAGAATATTGGTCTACTCTTAAGTAAGTGTTGGAAGAAAGAAAGAGGTGGAATGGGTAACCTTAGATTAGTAGGATCATATGGTCCATGTTGCTTTCTCATCATCTCTTCAATGGCTACTCTCCTGTTGCTTGGTTTGTCCCTGGTAAGTAACACCAGTCCTTCCATTTCAAGGGAAGTGAGTTTCCCAGGCATTTTTTCTCCTGCTTGAATAAAACATAACTCCATAGGAATGTACTGCTTCACCTTAGACTTGATCAGCAAGCATGGCAGCTTCTTCAATCTTATTGCATAATTGTATGTCTCACGGTAGTATGCCACCATGGTCTTCATCACTTTGGTATTTGCAAGATTGAAAGTAATGTTTTCGGTGTTTTCCTCTGACAAGCCCATCACCTTCATCTTGCGCCTTTCTACTGATGTTGAATGCTTTATAAATATAGTCAGATTCCGAACCGAATTTAACACCATGTCTCTACATTACCAGCCACCCAAGCAAGGATATCATTAAAGCTAAGTAAATAAGTGCCTTGCTTGCAATTTGTAGCTACAAGCATTTATGCATTTGCTAAAACCCATTCTAGAGAAGGTCTGCTAAGTTTGCTAACTATGGCTTTCCCCTGGGAATTGCAGGCCTTGATTTTCCACAGAAAAAAAGCTGAAATATTTTCCCTTTGAGTTCACAATGTGGCAACTATGAAGTTCTCTTTCCTCAATTGATAGCTCACAAATTATATGATAACCTTTGCCTCATGCTTACAATGGGTAAGCACAACCTGACATTCCCAAAATCCTCAGCTCCTTACCAGCTGGGAGCTTTACCAGGTACCTTACACTGAACTCATTTGATACAAAATCCAGATTGTACCTCTCAGAGTCATAAAAGCTAAACTCGGGAGGAATGTTTCTCCAGCCCTTCCAGCCCCATTTGAGTTTTTCTGAAAGGTAGTCAAGGACCGGTCTCTCCTTAGTGAAGCAACAATTGGAGACATCGACATTGAGAGCCAAGCCTTGCATGGTGGGTCGAAAGCTTTGGAAGAAACCCTTCCATACTTGCAAGTAGCTACAATTTCTCATTTCTTGGATATCATCATTGGTGAAAAGACTCTGACCATATTGTTGGGTTCGTTGGCTCGTTCGTCCAAAGTTTTCCCGAACAATGTACCCCAATATCCTCACATATTCTTGGTAGTTCTCATTATTTGCTTCAAGAATTTCTTGGCCCATGACAAGCTGCTTGAAAGCATCTCCCGAAAGGCCACCATCCTTGTTAGTAAGTGTTGTTCTTTTCGGTTTCATTGTTGCAATAACATCCCTTGGATATCTGCATTCACGTGTGCTCTATCAATCAACTGTTAGAGGCTGGAAGCATAGACAAAATTAGAGTGTTACCCATATTATAACACATGAAAGTGTGATGGATTGGAAGCTTCTATCCAAAGGTTTAGTTTGAGATTTTTCTTAGGTCAAATTGTTTGAGATCTGAGCTTCAGTAGACTTCTGCATCTGTTCAAAATTTGGTTGGAAAGAAAATAAAATATTTTGTAAAGATGAAAACATGTATAACCACACTTATACTATAGCATATCATAGTCCTTAGAAAAAAACCTCACATTTATGTGGAAGCCACTGATCCTCCTCTGGCCAAAGAGGTACTAGTGTCTATCAACTTGAGTTTCAATAGTTTAGTAGTTTTGACTCAAAGTTTGCAAAATTGTGGCTTGGGTTGATAATTGTTATGTGAGTATCAACAAGGAAACACCCAAGCATAATTACAATGGTTCATGATCACCTAATTAATCCATATTGGGCACCTTAGCCTGCTTAAGTGATCTATCATTTGATGTGCCATTCTATGACAAAGTGCCAGGAGCTTGGAGAAAGTGGTGGGTTCATGTATTGTTTTGCTTGGTTAGCTGATCTAGCTCCCTTTCGAAATTCATACCAAATCTTGAATTTCATGGAATGTTAAATCTTGGATATCAAGTGGTTGCAATTGGATAATTCACAAGTATTTCAATAAAATTCTATCTGACACGTGATCATTGGGACATGTTACAATAACTAATACTGCAAACAAAGTGAACAACTTGATTGTTTAGGATGTTGCCCATACTCAGTTCTTCAAAATTATACAATTTGAAACTGGAGCTTGATTTAAAGCCTTGGGTTCTTTTCTTAAGTGTGTGTGGCATTCAAGACTTGGGCTTATTAGCATTGTTCAAGTTTCTTTAAAAATGAAGCAAGTTTTCCCTTTCATATGGAGACCCTTGGACACTAAACATTGTAAAAGATGCCAATCAGAACAGAAACCCTAAACCTGGGAACATAACCGCAATCCACTCCAACATTTGCTGAGGATTTTCTAGGAAGGAATTTCTAGATCCAAGTTTCACCCCCAAAACTTGGAAACAGTAACATATAACTTTACTTTTCAAGAAAAGAAGTGAAAGATGCTGTAACATCCCCAAACTCTATTTGAAGATGAGATTTCACGAGTTATAAGAACAAATAAGGGTGGGTTATCTTAAGGCAAATTGAGGCCTTTCTCTAGAGGATTCAAGGTGGAGCACAAAAGGGTTGAAAGGTCCCTTACTCATGGGTTCTTTGATGTGTGTGCTGTTGTTCTTTTGGTTGAAAGGAAGGACTATACACAGTTTCCATGCCATCAAAAACAAAAGCGCAATTCAAATTCTCAGACCAATTCCGAACAAGCTTGCGTATCATCACTTTGTCTAGCTTGTGATCAGTTTTGAACTCATTTTGGTAGATAGTAGGAAATGTGAACCCATCCAAGACCTTAAAGTGGTTTGCAAAGTAGATGTTGGCCTGCACACACAGGTTCCATTTCACAACCCACAACACTTAAATTAGGGCATAGAGGCCCTAATATAGTCAAAGCAAAGAGGAAGAATGGCACCATGTTGGTGGTATGCCTTTTCTAAGGAATAGACATCCATCCTTTAGAGGTATGTACGTGTGTATTTGTACACTTGGTGCCACCTTATAAGCCAACTCTATAGAATACAAATTCTCACTTGTTTGCTAGTGTCAATGGAATTTAAGGGCAAGTAAAACAACCTTCCCCCAACTCAAACACCTTGCCAAATCCCAATCTTGACCTCATTTTGTGTTGAAATATATATAGAAGGTGAAGTTAGAAGTTCTTGAAGGTAAAGTTAGACAATTTTCTCACAAGGGAATCATCCATCATCTCCTCATGTTAGGGTATGCCTGTTGGAAATCCTTGTTGGAAATCCTTGAGTTGCAAGGTAGTCTTGCGCCTAATTCAAATGGACTTGAATTGGACTTATAACTCATTTGGAAGGGATTTTCAAGTACTGGAGTCTTTTACCTGGCCAGCAGTGCCTGGTTTTGTAGGACGAGGTGGTACTCTCAGGTCCGAAAAACTAGGACCCAAAATTGTGTCCTTAATATCCTTGGCTATCTTGAATGTCTCCTCCAACTTATGCGCAAGTGAAGTTAGTAGAGATGGGGAGCTTGGCGGGCTTGTGGTTACAAATCCACTTGCTTCACCTTGTGAACTTGAGCTGGGATCACTTGGAAGTGAACCCCACATTGAAACCACTGGTTGTGGGGCAGATGAACTGCTCTCAGGTTGTTGCTGTTGAGAATATGGCACCTGAATTGGAGGTGGTTGCTTGGGTGCAAGCCCACCACCATGGGCCTGTGGTGCAGGGCCCTGGGCCACCCTTTGTTGGGGCACAGGGCCCTGTGGCACCCTTTGTTGGCCCCTTTGTTGGGGTGCAGGGCCTCCTGGAGCATTACACCAATAATAAATTCATAACTTTTAGGAGCATTCATAAACTTGTTTCTTTTACCATTTATTAAAATATAATGGATGGAATTTTATTTTTCTTTGGGTGCAACCGCTTGTGTTCTTTCTTCATTGCGCACCAAAATGGGGTTTCAAACCATGACAATGCCTCAAGTAAAGGTGAACACAAGTTTCATGTAGCCCTTTTTCCTCCCAATATTATTTTAGAAAACATCGGGCATAGTATTATTACTAAACCACTAGTCTCAGCCATTAATTAATTATGATGTTCTTGTCATGTCACAAGATTGCCCTAGCATTATATCACATATTAATTTTAAATATCCTCATTTATGGCTATGGTGAAACAACACCACTAAGCCACCATTATGGATCAATGTGGGTTGAAAAGAAGTCAACTTAAAACTCTTGAAGCTAAGGTAGCCATTTCACATTTTGACTCCATTCCTTGCAAATTATTAAAAGATGTCAAAACCATTTAGAATTTGGGAGTTATGAAGATGGGATGAATGTATGTTCATAGGCGTGTGGGTATATGTAGAATTCCCATCTTGGCACTAGATCAATGACCTACAATAACATAGATGCTTTTGTAGAATTGCCCACATTGCATGATTTACAACCAAGCCTCCTTCACTAATGGTTGGGTGATGTGATCTTCATCACCATGGGCATACCATCCAATTGTGATTTGATGAGTGTTAAATCATTCCAAACCATCCCCACACCATTCAATTTGGACCCATTTTTTGTTCACAAAAAATAATCAGTTTTAGATACCAAAGAATATATAATTAGTTGGTTCACAAGAGGGGTTTTTTAATTTTAATTTTTCACTCTAGTGTTATTGAATATTTGGCCAAACTTTCCCCCCCAAAAAAATAAATAGTCTAATAACTTGGTGAAGATTTCCAAAATTTGTCTCAATATGTTATACACTAAGGTGATCAATCAAGTAAGTATGAAGTAAAGTGTGCAAGTTGTTGGATGTTATGCAAATATGCAAACAATCGAGGTGTTGTCCATAGTTAACCATAGAAGGCTTACAATACTTACCACCTAGTTGCGGGAAGTCCTCTGGCCTGTCACGCTGATTCCACGCTTGACCACCTCTTTGAGGTGCATTACGAGAATCATCACCTTGGTTTCCAAGTGGAGTGGGTCCTTGTGGAATTCTAGATTCTTCAAATGTGCTGGCTCGTGGTTGTGATCGGTTGTCCCATTGTTGTGGTGAGTTTCCCCTCCCATATCCACCACTATATGGTTGTTGACTTGAAGAAGCTACAACTTTTCCTACACAAATGCGCACAAGAGGATTTAATTACAACCATACACTCTATAACAAAATTTTTGATGGATACACCAAATCCCCAACTTAACATGTAAGTCTTGTGAATAAATTCCTACATAAACCGTTTCAAGAAAATTCAGAGTTTTGAGGGGGATTTTTCTTTGTTTTTTGTTGCCTTGAACTTTGTGATTAAGAGGTACCTGAGGCCTTTTTCTTAGTTTCCACTTGTGACCAACCACTATCCTCAGGCTCCTCTTGGGGTGCTCCTGGAGCTGGACCTGCAGCATGGGGTTGCACCCTGGGCGAGGTGGGCCTGGTGGGTGCCCTGCTTGATACTGTACTGCTAGGTCCAGCACTGGTACTTGCACTGCTGCTTTCCTTGTTGTCCTGTTTTTTCTTCCGCACCATTGTTGCAAAGGTTGATTCGAAAGTAACAAAGATTGGGTACAGGCCAAGGTGACTCAAGAGACAACAACCACCTAGTTTGAGCAATTGAGAAACAAGTATCGCTCGTGTTATAAGCTGTGATTTTAATTTATTTTTCTAGTGTCAATTCGACTAATTTTGCTAATGTTTTGGAAAATTTTGCCAAATTTTCAATATCAAAGAATTGAAGAAAAAAAAAGCTGGTTATAATAAGCAGCATGTTATAAGACAAGTGGCACACGATTAGTAACCATGTTAAGAACCTTGTGTTCGATGTTATTATTAACTTGGGTTTTGGGAGATCTCTTTGGATGTCTAAGAAGGGTGAAAATGAATGTGAGTATAACAAATAGATGAAGGAAAAACTCCAGAACATAGGATTAAACTCAAATCAAAGCTAATTAGTTAGTTGTTGACTCCAAGACAACTTCTTTTGTGAAAGATGGTGAAAGTTTACCCCTTTTTGGCTGGTTGATGTTTGTGAGATGCAGAGATTCACTCACTTCGAACAATTGAAATTTTTGTCACCTTTAGTACAAGCGAAGGAAAAAACCCAATGTCACAGACCATTCAGTTTGTCATGTGTAGAGGGGAAAAAACCTAAAATGGAGATTTGATTGGTGGGGGAGCAAGGCCAAGAAGCTGATAGATTGTAAGCCATAATAACAAAAAGCACTAGAAATTCATGTGAGGATCAAAGTTGCATCCAAATAGAAAAAAAGGCTGAATATTTCAGATGTTCATACGTGATTTGTCAATGCTTCAACAAGGATTGAATGACAAACCAAAAATGTGGATCAAAACACACAAAGAAAATGTATCATCAAGGCTCTATTAAGTAAATTTGTGTCTAGTGTCTCCTACTACTATCAAAGTTAATATACCTTTTCTTGAATTTGAAGGCACAAACACCAACATATATAGGTCATACAAATCTTTCATGCAATACCCAAGATTTCCAAATTGGGTTTCAAAGGTAGAATCCTTGACCTTCAAGCCTTGTAGGGTAGGTGGATACTTGGTGTCTTGCTTTCAATGTCAAGTCCTCAACAATGGACAAAATGTTCAGTAGGGATTCTATGTACTCTTTTTAGTCAAAGGGGGGGTGTTGTGTTTGACACCAAAGGTTGTGTCTTTTGATAAAAGTGCAACAAATTATGATGTCCATTCAAATATTGGCTACCTTAAACTACTTATAATACAAACAATTTCATGGGCAGTGCAATAGTGTACTTCTACTCAGTCTTTGTGGAACTTAATTTAGAATTCCACACTCTACAAGACAAATTCTAAAATTTGGGGGAAAATAGACAAATACAAATATCTATGAAGAAAATGGAGCGTGAAGCTTGCTTTCTCCAAATGGTCATAGAACAAGGATGAAATATTGACAAGGTTCATGAACAAAGCATGTGCATAATTAAGTCCTTGCATCCTATTTGCAACGTACTATTGGTTTTTGTTGTTGGTCAGATTGAATCATTGGAAGAAAATTATACACCACACAGCTGAAGAAGAATCTCATGCAATCAACCTAAAATGCAAAGAGTTTTACTCAGCAGCCAAGTGTTTGGCAAAAAACTTCTTTTTCTGACAGCCCCATTTGGAGGTTACATTTACCAGTCCAATATAGTTGGGGATTCAACTATGAGCTACAAAATTGAAGTTGTATATTGGAAAGAACTTCCTAATGTGGAGTGCCTAAGTGTTCAATCTCAAACAAGGTTTCCTCAACATGACTGAGTTCAAGAATTCTGTGTCGGTGTTTGAGGAATCTTGTGATGAGAAAATTGTTTTTGCCCTACTTGGAGAAAAGTCTAGCTACTTCATATGATCTCTCAAACCCAATAAATTCTGTACCCTAAACCTTGGGGGTCACTAATTACCTAATCAGAAATCTTTTTGCTTGCATCCTGACACAAATTGTGGAAGATGCAATAAAGATTATGTCAAAGCCACATACAAATTTGGTGACTTTCTGAAAGGCAGTTGCAACATGTTCCATCATGCCTACTTTTCTCAACCTTGTTTTGAAACTTTTTTAGGGTGGGCTTCTTGAAGGCGAAGAACAAATATAAGACATGCAACTGGGATCCACTGAAAGAACCTTTCCTGGCACCAATTCTTCTCTGTGAATTGTGCTTCGGCCACCATTGGAGCCTCCTCCTCCTCCTCCTCCTTCCCTGTCTCCACTTTCAGCACACACATCTGCAAAATTGAACCCAAAAGAAATTCAAGAGATCAGGAAATTTGAATCTGTGTGAAGCAACACTATGTGAGCTGCAAATGAGTAGTGACACGCGAATCAGTGGGACAATGCCAAAGCAAAGTGCTCTGTGAAGGAAGAACTCTAGGATTGAGGGAACCCATCATGATGTCAGGGCTTGTGGTGCCAGCAACAACAACCAAGGGCAACTAACATGGGTGAAGCATAGTAGCACTGCACTAAGAGGTCCCACATTTGAACCTACACCCACACGGATCATGTGTGCCCTGGTGGCATCACCTTTGGTTGGGTGACACAGCATGTACAAAATGGTGTTGGTAGGATTCTTTTTTTGTTGATGTACCTGATGATCAAAAGACACTGTAAACTATCATGCAGTTGTCTAAGGCACAACTGTCTATTGAAGATCAAATCATGCAATAAACAAGTGTTCCAAAGCTTGTTGAACTGCAGGTCTATTTTGGAAATCTCAAATTATACAAACAATTTTCATGTGCTTCAAAAGCATGTTGGAATTCTTTTCTCTTGAGATTTAAAAATTCAAAGGTTTAATGATAATTAGCAACAAGAAACCAAGCTCCTGATAATGCTTTTCATTTTGAAATTATTATATTTTCCATGTTCTACTATGACATTGTCATATGAGTAATGAAATTATTTAGAGTGTAACCTATCATAATTATGATAATTTTCAACATGTCTACTTCACAAAAAAAATTTACACTATTGTGAGGATTATTTAATGCAAAACTCCACTACACATAGCCTACTCGTATGGAGAGTTAGATGGAAGTTAAGTGGCCCTGTATTAGTAAGACTACTAGGTGAGTCCTCACTAAGGTCATCTTGTGGAGAGCTTGTCTGGAAAAGGGTAGGGTGAATCCAGCACCCACACTGGTACACTGACCTTTCCGAGAGTGCGGCGACTTAGTGGATGTATTAAAAAGCCCTAAAAAGTTAGATTTGGACTTAGAGACCCTGATTTTGTTCAAGCATGGGATACTTGTATTATTTAGAAGCCATTTAAGTGGATTTTGGGATTTTTAGGTTTCACCATGGTACCAGTGTGGGTGCTGGTTCAGCTAAGGCATCTGCCAAAGTAGAGGGCCCATTATGTAGGAACAAAAAAGTCTCTACATGCAGAATCAACAGCTAAGTTTTGATTCCGCCTGTTGTGTATAGGGCCCCTAATAAGGGGTCCCCTATTGTAGGACCCAAGTCTGCTCTGTAAACCACTCCCAGAAATTTCCTTGTGGGCATCTTATTTCCATGACTATTGTAGTAGTACCTGGGCCAAGTCAACACTAATTATATTTGTTTTCAGAAATGTCAAAAATTTCCCCCAAAAAAATTCAAGAATTTGGGAAATAAAGAATCAGATGAAATATTTGAGAATATATCATTTGTCAAAATGGAATCCTCAAAATTAATTAAGTAATTAATTATTCGACAAACACGTGTCAAAGTGGCCATGGTACACTGCAGTGTCACCCACCTAGAAATGGATTCTTACACCTTTTTAAGAGGTATAAGAGGCCTCTTGCTCCCAAATAGTAGGCATATGGTCTACATATGTGTAATCTCGTGAGAACATTTGCCTAGCCTTTCAACAAGGGTAAGGCCCTTAGGTTGGGGACATTCTCGAAGTCCAGGGCTGGACTCAACTACTGCCTCATCCTAGGCCTCTTCTTTCAAGAATGCCCCCATCCTTGAGCCTTAATATCCTACATGTAAGTTCTCACTAAGCTTAGAAGTGAAGGCACACCTGATATTCAAGTCAGGTGAGGCTGATTAGGGCTTTAAAAAAAGATCTATTACTTACGCAGAATTGGCCAATTGGCTTTGCTACATCAATTTTTTCTTGTAGTTGTACTGGACAACAGGCTATGTATGTACAAGGAAAAATTTGATTGTCATCATGTATTGGAGGTTATTCCATGTGCACTTTCAGCTCCCAATATAAATTGGGGAGGGTGAAGGCACCTTCGGGTTTAGGACCTTAGGGCCCATATAGATGTACTAGCCATGTGCAAACCATTCACTCCAATGGGGTTGATATTTTTTTGAGCATCATTGTGACTAAGATCTGACCTCACATCCATGTGCTATAGAATCAGTCACCAATCTTGATTACATTCTAATCTCACTCTATCTCTCGATGCAGATGTCACAACTTTTCTTGGATTCAAACGGGTGTAACAATATCCGTTCTTTTTCAAGAGTGTAAATGACTTGCAGTTCTGTTTTGCATGATTGATCTGATACTGTTAAGGGTCACCCAGGCTTAGAATTGTGCCACCAATCATCTCTCTCATCTCCATGCTCCACATTGCTCATGATTTGGAGCATTATGAGTGAAAATGTACTGACTACAGATTGAACTAGAAACAGTTCTACTCCTTCTGATATAGCATAGGACTCGTGTAAGATGCCTCCACTACAGAAATAGGAGAAAGTTGTTCTCATTCTACTCATGTGGATCTTTTGGATGATCAGTTCTGGCTTCAGTGACATTTTGTATTGCTGTCACACAAGCAGAGTTTGTGGTGAGATGTCTAAACCATAGAAAGGAATTATAACGTTGAAATTCAGGCACTACCAGAGGGGCTTCAGACTCTGGTTTCCTGCTTGGAACTCCAAGAAAATGTGCCAGGAAATTAAATTCTCTTGACCTGAAGTTTCAACATACATCCAAGCAATCCAGGGAGAGGATGAAAACTTTCTAACTATAGAAGGAAGACAACCTAAAACGCTGGTAAGGTTTTTAATGGATGGAAGATCCATGCTATTCATATGGGAGGGGACAAAGACTGAGATAAGGAGGTCTCTACCTAGGAAGAATGCACTTGATGGAGGAGAATGAGGACAAAGAATGCTACAGGTGGTTCAAGCATGGCTCGACTGCAAGCACAAGTTATCAAGACTGAATCTGAAGCACGAGCCCTACCGCCAGCTTGAGCACTAAAGTAGAGGGAACAGAGAACAAGAACAGTGGTAGCTGAGTTTCAACAGCTTCAGAGTGGATTGCTATAAGGTTCAGAACCTGGAAGACACTAACTGACTTTTCTTTCAGTCATCATCATGACCTGCAAATGAGTAGAGTGGTGGTTCAACACCAAAGCAAGTGCTCTGTGAAGGAAGAACCATAGCATTGAGGGAACCCATTCAGGGCTTGTGTGCTGGTGACAACCAGGGGCAACCAACTCTGTGGGATTTAGTTTAAGAAGCTGGAGGACAAGTGTTCCAACCTGGGTGAGGTGTGGTAGCACTTCACTAAGGGGTCACACATTTAAACCTACCCCCGCATGGTGTAGATCATGTGTGCCCTGGTGGCATCACCTTTGGAATGATATCATTCTGTGACACTACATGTATAAAATGGTGTTGGTAGAACAATTTTGTTGATGTACCTGATGATAAAAAAACACTGTAAACTATCACACAGTTGTCTAAGGCACCGTCTATTGAAGATCAAATCATGCTCTAAAAAGAAGTGTTCCAAAGCTTGCTGACTGACTGACTGACTGACTGTGGGCTGACCTATCTTGGAGAGCTCATTACAGAAACCCTAAAAATTTCCAGACTTGCTTCAAAAGCATGTTGGAACTCTTTTTTTCTGGAGATTCAAAGGGTTCAATGATAGGTAATCAGCAACAAGAAACCAACTTGCCCATATGTGTTTTATGCCAAATTGTCAGACAGATTGATTGATACCTGGCAAGTTGAGAATCTGCAAAGAAGAGACAACTGAAAGTATAGCACTGCACTTGCGCATGACACTGTGACCAGCCTGTTGCCTCCAGCAATCTGCATTGTCACACCACAGTTTCAAAGTTCTTGAAACACACAGGCAGACAGAAACAAAGACGACAATTTTTGGGCAAATCTATCTATAATGTCTGGCACACATGGGAGAGAGATGTTGCTCATGTAAGGACTCTGCTTACAATGAATAATGACTGACCTTGTGGCCACAGATCCCAAGATGGGAGCAACAGATTTTGAACAAGATTGAAAGCAAGGGAGGAAGAGTGACAAAATGAAGATACTTGCATGAATACTACTACTACTAAACTAAGTGACAACAACAGTTTTGTGTTGCTTTGGGCCTTTGGTGCTTAGGCGCTTTGCACTCTTGACAGTACTTCTCAGCACTGAGCCACCAGTTCAGAAGCCTAATTATTGAGGGCAGAGACTAGAGACATTGTGATGCATCCACAAAAGGGGCCAAAGTTGGGTATTCCTACATTTTAGGGTCATGTGAAGTCCAATATAGAAACATTTGCAGCATAACTGAAGGACCCATTTGGGAGCCTTTGGTACTTAGGTACTTTGCACTCTTGGCAGGTACTTCTCAACACTGAGCAATGAGTTCACACACATATTTATTGAGGGCAGAGAGACTAGAGACATTGTGGTGCATCCACAAAAAGGGGCCAAAGTTGGGTATTCCTACATTCTAGGGTCAAGTGGGAGAACTCTTAATAGAGAAACATTTGCAGCATAGCTGAAGGATCCATTTGGGCTTCACCATGCTAACCACCATGTGCAAGTTTCCAGTTTAGTATGTTGAATATTTATCATCCTTATGGATGTCATTTAAAAGGCCGAGCCATTCTGTGATGAGCTGCTTGTTTATGTGAACTTGTGAAAACTACTCTACTTACCTAGCCAGTTATTTTAACACTTATGGGAAAAGAAAGAATTTTTTTAGAAAACAAATGGCTTTAATTCTGTGGGAAATTATGATTTATAATGAGCATCCCTTTTACATTAGAAATTTTCATTCAGGTCTTTTTAAGTTTATGGAGGTAGTAGCCTATGCTGGCTCTGCACTCGGCCATGTGTCCTTTAACACCAGGTCTTAAACAAGATCTTGGAAGTGCTTTTGGTGGCTGTTCATAGGTTACATTCACATTCATGTCTTAAATGAGATCTTGAAAGTGCTGTTGCCTTCAGTGATATTTTTTTCAATTTTCTGCTGTTGCATCATTGGTTAGCATCCCAACATGGACTTAGCGATTAAATGATGATAGGTTTTTAGAATTCGTTAAACGAAATTAATTACTAAAATCAAAATCCAAATGTGATAAAGAAACTTCCAATTCTTTTGGACATTTGATGAATTTTTTCCCAATAAAAGGAATATTGTGCCAAAAATATTTTATTCTAATTTTAATTTTTCACATTTTGGTGAGTTTCACTATAAAAAAAATAAGGCAACACTAGCCCACATGGGCTACCTTTAGAACTAGGTCTTAAATGAGATTTCAAAAGTGCTCTTGCCTTTGTCAAGTAAAAAGAAAAAGGTAATAAGATAATAAGTAATTAAGGTACTAGGGTAAAAAGGCCGGTCATAGTACACTTATGCACTTAGAGGACATTTGTGGTCTCATTTGGAGTCAGTTGGGTTCTTGGTTTGAAGATGGATTGTAGGCATTTTATGAGCACATCTATTACAATTTAGATCGTGCAATTTGGTTACAAGACGGCTAAGATATGGCCTCCCAAAATTAAAGGCGTCATTGAAGAAAAATACCATCACCAATCATCCCATACATTGGTTTGCAACCAAAGTTTGCCCTATCAACAACACAGTGCAAAATCTAACACATGTTCAACATCCATGCTTTCAATACAAGATTAATAGACCCATAATCAAAATGCCCATTTAAAAAAAACTTTCACTTTCATTCAATGGACTAGATCAAAAAACATACATGAGGCAAAATAAAATATAGTTATACATAACCCAATGCTCAACTAAACCTTAAACTGTTCCAAATGTTATCATCACTATCCCACTGACCTCCCACCATACACAACAGTTTTGTCTTCCCTTTTTGTCGTTCCTTTCTTCTGGCTTGGGTGGGAGAACACTACAAAGCTTGTTGTTCATTCCTTTTTCTTTGTTCTATAACTTGTTGCATTTTGTTCTCTTGTTGGTTTTTGGTTGTTATTGCAACTCTTTATGGTTTAGTTTTTGGTGTACAACATGCTTTTGGTATGATATTCCTTATTGAAGAACATGTGGGTTTTGGTTTCAAATTCTTGAATTTCTAAAGAGAATGTTAGTCATTATTGTGCTGGTGTTAGGCGTTGGTGGTGGAGCTTGTGATTTTGGAATAACCTTTTTTGTGCAAAATTTGTAGTTGGAGTAATTTGCCACCCACCATTGTTCAGCCACACACATAATGCCATTATCCTCCATGAGAATCAGCACAACCCAATTGAAGCACACCCAAAATGTTTAAGTGTAACACCAAGACGAACACAACATTGATGAGAAACATATACCAGAACTTTGTGCAAGTTCTTATGTTTTTAATCTCCTTTTCACACTTGTTTCCTTCAAGCAATTCACCCCTTTACATTATTATTTATTGGTCGAATTGAACCTTCCCAGCTCATGTTCTTGAGTTTTAGTAGCCATCACCCCTTAGCTCCAATTCTTGTTTTTCTATACAATTCAACCACCCCCCTTGTGGTATTGTGTTTTTGGAAGAGATGAACTTCCCTATCCCCCTTGTGTTTTTGGAGGCAATTTAACTCACCCCCTCAAGTCCTTTTCTATTTCATATGTGTTTTTTGAACATTTGATCCCCTCCTTCATTCCCCTTGGTTTTGTTCATGAACTAATTATTTGAGGTGGTTGCAAGCATGTTGCAATATACCTTTGTGCTTGCATCTGAGCCTTTGTTTGCTATGGTTTGTTTATGAGCATCTATCATGTAACCAAGGTTCACATCCCTATAACCAAGAGGATGAACTCATAGTCCAACTTGGAAGTTCCAGTGAAATCTATCCCCTAAATATTTCACTACATTGGTTGACTAAACTAAAATGAATTTGGTTCACAACTTCTTTCAAGTTCTTAACGAACAACTTTTTTAACTACAACTAATGAATTACAAACTTTTCTAGCTTGTTTTCTTTGCTTTTCTCTCTTTTGAGTTTCCTTAATTGTTTATGTTGCCTCCTTTTTTAATGCCTTTTGTCGCATAATGTTCAAATATTTTTTTGAAATCATTACATGACTTTGAGAAGAATCAACTAATAATTTTCTACCATAGGTTTATCTTGTAGGTAGACAAGGCAAAAAAAATAAAATTATGATTTGCCAATACTCGTTGAATTGTGCTAGTGAAGTTGTTGGTTCCCACCTCCACCTTTGCTATAGCTTCCTTTATGTTCACAACTAGATTTGATTTATGGTTGAAAAGTTTGTGGGCACATATACATAGTACCTAGGGTTAATTTTAGAAACACTAACAACTAATGATTCATGATCTAAAGGAGTTATTGTTGTTGTTATGTTGATCAATTCTTTTGCAAAATATTGTTTTCCCCATTGGATATGATTATCCTCCTCTTCATCCTTTTCATTGGATATATGGAATTTGCATCTTACTAAAGATATTTTTTCATGCATTGCTCTAAGGTTTAGTGGCCAAATTCTTACAACTTAAAACCTTGAAAATATGTTTGTTTTGGTGAAGGACTAATCTAAGGTTTTTTCTACCCAACTAACCAAGGATATCTTGTCTAGTTTAATGTTATTGTTATTAACCATTGTAGGATTACTCTCTTTTTTAAAAGTTTTCTTGAAAGGTTTGAAGCAAGCCACATCTAAAGGTTGGAGTGCATGAATCATATGGGAAGGTAAAGTTATCATGTCTAACCCAAATGCTTGTGCTTGTTCAATTGCTTTTAGTGTGACATGAGATCCATGTCCATTTAAAATGAACAATTGTTTATTGGTAAGGGAAATGCCACTTAGTACTAACCTCTTGAAAAAAAACCAAAAATTCTTTGAATAGGAAACTGGTCATCCATGTTATTGTTTGTTTAGCCATAAATGTTCCTTGTCTGCACAATTTTATGTAATCATCATGCGTCTTTTCTCCCCTAAAGATGTATAACTTAGTAAATATTTTTTAATTGCATTGACAGTGTAGTTGATGGTCAACCATTCTTTAGATTTTGGTACGATGTTGTATATTTGCCTTTTGCACTTGATTGCTTACCTGCTTGTACCCTTGTTTCATTTAAGTTCTAAATATGATATGCATCATAGTTGTGTGTTGTTGTACAAATGTTGTGAGTTATAGAACCTTTCACATGATTATGTGGTTAACTTTTCTGCTTTGTTGATTTCCAAGCCCTTTGCTTGTTGAATGCTAATTTCAAGGTGTTGATGTTTGAACCAATACCACTAGAAGTTCCCTAGTACTCCATGTTGAAATGGTATAGTTCTGGTTTGAGTTTTTTTTGCAACTTTCATTTTCAATTATTATAGAATAATTGATAGCCCAACTTTTTGCATAGCCAAAGTCCAAACTATTATAATTTTGTCTTTTTTTTGTGTGGGCACACCTCCTGTCCCAAATATCTCAACTTTGTTTTGCCATTCAAATGATTTGACAAAAAGGTCAAGGGTATGTTTTAATGTATAGTAGCCTATTTCAATGATGTTGGCCCATTTTCAATTACATACATGACTTTTTCCAAAGCTTCATTAGTTCATTTACCTTTCCTAATGAATGTGATACATCTGTTAATCATACATTGTTTTCTTTTTGGTTTTATTCCCAAAGGAGGAACATTTTCTTTGTCTTGTGAAGGTTGTTTTAAACCATTCCGCTTTTTGTGTAGCACATTCAACATCATTGTGCTTTAGGTCCTTTTGGCCCCAATTTCCAACAAGTTGGGGGTATGTGCTCCACCCCCACAAGAGGTACATATTTGAATTTCTTAAATTTGTCCCAAAAAAAATAAAATTCTAAAAGGTTAGGGTAAGTGTCATATGCATATGCCTTTAGTTGTGTACAAGAAATACTAAAAACATAATTTTTTTTGAAATCATCCCAATTTAAATTCTAGTTTGTTGTTTTGTGTAGACAATGGATGTGTATAACAAACTGTGTTTTTCTTGAGCTTGAAGAAATCTATCAAGTCTCTTATGATTCCTTGCATTATAGAAGAACTTTGGACCCAACAATATTAATAAGACTTTTTGAACTTTTGGTTGTAAAGTTAATGTATTGTAGACCTTTTTATTTGTTCATTTGAATTTTGTTCTTCTATTTGTTTTAGTTTTGGTGTCTTTTTTTGGACTATTATAAAGTGATTTTTCTGTTTTAGAAGCTCTTGTGTCTTTTCTTTGACTGCTATGACCTTTGATCTGTGCTGATTTAATTTTCATGATTTGTTTAATTTCTATTATTCTAGTTCTAACTTGAGTACCTCAATATTTGATGTATGATGCTTTACTTTGATGTTTGAAGATTGTTGATTTAACCCATATGCTTTGTGAATTGTAATGGACTTGAGAGTCACATTACTTGACTAGTCTGACATGTTGAAAAAACGGGGATGAATAATAGAATTAACAATGTATTGTTTGTATGCATGCTACGAGCCCTATGAATTTGTTATTGTTGTTTTGGTGGTTGCAAAATTGGAGGGGACTTGAAAGTTTTGCCTCATTTAATGTCTTGATTTGAAGATCCATGAGATTTCTACATAATTTAAGTTTGGATGTCCTTTTCTGCAATTATTAGGTTTCCATATTTATGGTCAATGATGTGTTGTTTAATGTGACACATAAACCCTATTAACAAACCTTGTTTCTTCAACCCAAACTTGGGATTTATAAGACCATTTGAGTTCATCCCCTAAACCAAACACTTAAAACAATCCCTTAGTTGCCCCTTGCCTACCGAGATAAGTTCTCCTTATTTTGTTGTTCATTCTAAAGCTTATCACCAAACTCTATTTTGCTAGCCAAACATGGGGTTCTGTAAACAAGCCCATGGCACTTCCAAAACCAAACACAAAAAGAAACCCTCTTCTCCTTGTTGATATTCAACCAATTTCAAAATTTTGACCATCTCACCACTCATCACCAAATACTTTCACACTCTAAAGCAGCAAGAAGGTGTGCAAATATGACTAAATTTATGCCTATGACCAAACATAAAAATCACATCCTAATCATATGTAGAAAAACTTCAGAACACAATTCTTCATATCAGAACATTTCGTAATAGGCAAAATATAAAGTGCCCATACAATTGTGTATGTTCTCTAACCAGCAACCCATAGCACTAAATGGATGTTTGGTTGTAGGCTTACTTTCAGTGATGGTCCTCTCTGCCTCAGCAGTTTTTTGCAAACAGAAGGAAACCTAGAGGTTAGCAGTTCAAATTTTTTCTTCCTTTTCTTTCTCCTCTTCTGGGAACAAATCCAAGGGCTCCCCACCAAGGAAAGGTTACTTCAGGTGCTCTAGTGTTTGTCTAGGGAGTGGAAGAGTGGGAAAAGTGTAGAAAAAATAGGTGGGGCTAATGTGAAAGAGTTTTTTCTTGGTGTTTCTTGTTTGCTAGTGGAGGATGATCGTGTAGCAAAGGGCTGTGGGAGGTTGAGTTTGGGAATGTAAGTCACAGAATTAGTACTCAAGCTCTGTAATGCTCAAGGTGCAGGATGGAACACATCAAGAGGAGACTGTGCATAACAAGATTTTCTACAATTGGTGAATATCCACAATTGCACATAAATATTATCCAAATGACATGAATTTCTATGTTGGTTTGAAAAATTAACCAACTGGTGCCCAAACACCATTTTTAATCTCTATTCTCAAAAGCCTTTATTGGCCTTGCCTACCAAGGCAAGGATAATGTGTATAGATTCATTATAGAGTATATAGTAGCTTTAGGGATTTTGGCCCCTAGGTAGTAGGTTTATTTTTATAGGAGGATTTTTGAAAGATGATAATTTGGCTTGTGTTGAAACTTGAGATTAATAGTTATAGAGATATAATATCTTGAAGGATTTTGATTTTGTTTAAGATGATTTCTTGAAGATAATATTTTTGCATGGGGAAATATTTGAGTTTTCATAATTCTTCTTTTGCCTTAAGATACTTGTTAATGTAAGTGGTAAGGCGACAGTGTGACACACCCCTTGTTTACCAAGTACCAAGGGATTGGGGAGCAAACTGAAATAAATGCTCCAGATCCAGTTGGTATTGGTCAATACACAAAAAAATGGCCCTTATTGATATTCCTCAAGACATTTTGCAGTTTTCACAACATGAATACAGAAAAGGTGAACATAGGTAATTATTTCCTGTGCACATTCATTTATTGTTTTATTTGCACATGGTGCATGTGATGAGTTGAAAAACACATGCAAAATGGTCACCCAAAAAACATGGTGGGATGTTTCTGTTTGGGCAGTAGGGACTAGAAACCAATAATTTGCTCAAACTTCTTTGTGGAAAGACTTTTGGAGCATTTGCGTCCTATCAAATTATATATTTCGAAAGGGTCTTAGGACGAGTACCAAAAAGAGCTGTATCTTTTCAGCTTTCCAGCAGCATTCCTTCC
>Ga0209208_10003397_pt1 | contig 22805 bp, 4 predicted proteins | sample S1TSphfallax_3_FD_187694 | JGI IMG/M metagenome (GOLD analysis project Ga0209208, IMG submission 187694) | Host-associated microbial communities from peat moss isolated from Minnesota, USA - S1T2_Fd - Sphagnum fallax MG (SPAdes) (version 2) | ecosystem: Host-associated > Plants > Peat moss >...
GTTATTTGTGTGGCTATTCTATTATTGGTTATTTGTGGTTATTCTATTAATGGTTATTTGTGTGGCTATTCTATTAATGGTTATTTGTGGCTATTCTATTAATGGTTATTTGTGGCTATTCTATTAATGGTTATTTGTGGCTATTCTATTATTGGTTATTTGTGGCTATTCTATTATTGGTTATTTGTGTGGCTATTCTATTAATGGTTATTTGTGGCTATTCTATTAATGGTTATTTGTGGTTATTCTATTAATGACTATTGATGGTTATTCTATTAATGGCTATTTGTGGTTATTCTATTAATGGTTATTTGTGGTTATTATACTAATGGCTATTGATGGTTATTCTATTAATGGCTATTGATTGTTATTATATAAATGACTATTGGTGGTTATTATATTAATGATTATTGGTGGTTATTTTGTTGTAAGCCATTGGTGGTTATTTTATTGTTGGTTATTGATAGTTATTTTATTAATGGTTATTATATTGTATGGTATTAAATTTTTTTTTTCATAGGTTATTATTTTATATTTTAAATGATTTTTACCTTAGATCATTATATTTTATTATAGATTATTTTAAATTATTATACTTAGAATAAAATAATTTATAATAACATAAAGTAGAATGACCTTGAATAACTTAAAGTATAACTTGAAATAACATAGATTAATTTAAAATAAAATAACCTAATGTATAGCCTAAAGTTAGTTGAACAATTTAATTTATAATAAATTAAAAGCTTATAAGAAATTAGTTAAGATACCTTAAGGTAAAATAACGTATAATATTTTAGGGTACAATAATTTATAATAACTTACAATAAGATAAAATATAAGTTGGAATAATTAAAGTTGCTTAAAATAATATAGGGTACATCATAAAGTAGCATACATAAAATATTGTTAAAATCATAGAAATAAACCAATTTACTATTGTAAATTATAATAGTGAATTATGTTAATTAGTAATGAAACATGATGTCTACATAATGATATTATAATGAAATAACTTTCACCATGGTGAAATCAATAAAATGTAGTGAAGTTATTTCACTTTTAAGGTCCCATAATGATTTAGGTTAGTAAATTGCACCCCACTTTTGTAGTAGTGATATCACCTTACTCACCTTCCAAGAAATTCAAACACATGTGGATGTGTTATGTACACAATTTTGATTGACATTTTGTTCACACCAAATCCACATTTGAAAAGGGGGATTTTGTTAGGCTTTGGACTTGAATTGATTATGATTTGGGAATTTCCCATGTTTATAAACTTGTAAAATCATGCACCTACAATAACCTTTTTTTTCATTAGACCATGATATTAATGGAATACACTATTAGTCAATACCCCTCTGTGGGAGTAGTAACTATGCAACATGAGGAAAACTAAACCTTGCAATATTTGCATGCAAGACTAATGAATACACTATGCATGGAATGTAGGTTGGCAATACTTACATGCCCAACTAATAACAACATTAGAATTGTAAATCCAACCCTTATAATATTTGCATGCCAACCTAACACTTGCACACCTACCAAACATTGGACCCGACCGTACAATACTCATATATGAACCTTGAATGTACATTGGACCTAGGACCCAACCTTGGAATACATGCATACCAAATTAAAACACATGTTTGATTTGAGAGGTCTAACCTAACAATACTTACATGCCAACTTAAATTTCACATTGGACATGGGACCCATTCTTGTAATATCCACATGAAACCTTAAAACCCACACTACCCTTAGTACTTGATCATACAATACCCACATGCTTAAAACCTACATTGTACATGGAACCCATGCAAGCAACATTCGTATCCGAGATGATAATTGCATGTAAATTTCTTGAGTTTGGATCAAACATTTGTTAACTTAATATAGTCTTCTCCAATATTAATAAAAATGTAGGTTATATTCATGTCAATCTAATATAAGAAACTAATTAATTTTGATTAAATTAAAACAATGAATGAAACAAATGAGGTGGCGGAGGGAATACCTCTAAATTGATGGCATAAGGTTATGGCATTCTCCTTGCAAAGCTTTCCAACCCTAATTCAAACCATAACTCCAAATAAATCCATGCAAATTTTTTTTTTAAAAAAAACAAAAAACCTCTAAACAATTATATGGTGATAGATTAAACCTTAAACATATATTGCTTTCAAAAGAGCCTAAACCATAACTACAAAACCTTGCATGTAACCTTGATAACTATACAAAATAATTTTGGATGAACTAATTATGAATTAAAAATTAAAGTTCATTTAAAAAATTAAAGAATGAAGGAAAATATTTGTCTTTTACCTTTTAATTTAAGTCTTTCCAACTTGAATGATGTCTCCACTCCTTTTCAAAAGAGAAGAAATGAGTTTCACTTGCTTAATGTATGTGTTTATGATTCTTCCAAACTAAAAGTAACCTAAATTCAAATTTAATTAATATAAAAAATGATGTTTTGCACAAGTCATAAATGTTTGGCACATCTACTTAACCCTAAATCCTCCTTTGATCCATTTTAGGTTAGAAAATGACTTTCAAACCAAGGCACTAAATTATTTAATTACATTGTGCACAATATGTGATAAATGGTGGAAAGTGGAGGTTGAAGGTGGGGTATTGATGTTGGAAGAGTCCACAAGTGCAATACTTGCATGGGGAGCCTAAATGTGTTTAATTTAATGCCAACCAATTGAATGCAATACCTACATTTGTATTAGTTTCATTGCTTGATATTGATGTTGTGTAGGTGTTGGGTAGGCAGGTAGGAGAGAAGGTGGGTAAATAGGTAAAAATATTCAAGTGATGTGGTAAGTGCAATATTTGTGGGGTCCATAATCTAGTGGACATAATTGCCAATTGATGGATTAATGGATGCTAGTTCATGTTAGTTAGATAATTGTCATCTTGCTTTTGGAGAAAATTAATTGAGGTAAGTTTGTTGCCATTTGGGTAGCAAGATAACCAAAAGATTGGGAAGCCTAGGTGCATTCACATTAACACAAGGGACAACAAGCGTAACCAATGCTTGGTTTTTCATGTTTTAAAGTGGCAATTTAAGTTGGTGTTGAATTTTTTGAATTTATTTATATAAAAAAATTCATAATATATCATGGGAACACATGAATAAATTTCAAATCAATATCATGAATTAAAAAAAGTGCATTATAACTAGTGTTTTCAAGTAGAAAAATGACTTGAAAAGATTTGAAAATGACATATGTTTAACAAAATTTGAATACAAACCTTAACATAATAATATGAAGAAAATTTTAAGATTTTTGTTTGAAATATTCCAAGATAAACATTCATAAAAAAATGGTGGAGGTGGTTTTTATTAGTGCAAATGCACTTGCTTGGATGTTGGGATAAAATGGATTTTACAAGTGGAAGATGTCAAGTAGTTAGGTCTGCTAGTAGGTGTTCATCTCTTGTTTATAGCCAATTTCGAAAGCATAATGGTCTTTCTTAAGGCTCAACTAATTACATGGGGTAGTAATAAACATTCATTTGTTGGCAAGGTTCTTGTTTTTAATAATGTGCTCCTAGCTTCAATGCAGTAATTAAGAGCTTGTTGGAACCTAGACCCCACAATGAATGATCAATTTAAAGGCATAACAACTTTATTTGGGGAGGAAATGTTGATAGGAAAATAATAAAAACAAAGCTTTTAAACCCAACTTGTTGCAAATGGAAGGCATGGTATAATTGACCTTAAGCAACAATTTGAGGCTTTCCTTGTTAAATTGCTAGTTTTTGGGCCTTGTTCATAGTGAAAAGTCATATGCATAGAATAGAACATGCCCACTCCTTTGGGCACATGGACTCAATGATGCAAATGGATATTAATTCAAATTTTGTTGGTATGAAAATTTTCAAATTTGCCTTTTTTTTTTGGGAACAACATCTTGGGTGCCTAGAAAAATGTAAGGGCTAGCTTAGAGAAATCTAAGCCTTAGAACATGGAAGGAATAATGTGACAATCACTTTTTGGTAACCCCTTTATTATTAATAAAACAACTTACCTTTTGGTATTGGTGTTACGGGTATAAGAAAGGCCATGGCTATTGTAAGCTACACAAAAATGTGACACCTTTGGGACCACCAAACTTAATGTTATTAAATTTGCCAACACTACACATCAAAAGATACCCATAAACTCCATAGTTTTTCAGCTTCCATGTTGGGATCTTGGATTAACTACTAACATGATGTAATATGTGAGTGGGCTTACTTAAGAGTTGAAAGGAAAACTCTAGCCTTTCATGGATTCATAAATTTTTTGAGGTTCATTTCAATTCCATTTTTGTTCTTGACTTTAATAAATTGCCTTTTCGTAGGTTGATCCAAAGTAGCATGCACATTGTTGAGCTTCAATCAAAAGGATTGCTGCATGTTAAGGTACTTATTCAAGATAAGCATGAAACTCCTTTCAAAGTATATGTAATTAACATTGATCTACAATCAAAAGCCTTGTGTGGCTTTTTGATCTTGGCTTCATCAATCATGGTGAATGGCATTGGAAAGCCACATCTCACATCGAGGATGCCCCATTATTTGGATACATTGTTAAAAAAGGGCTACCTTTTTAATGTAAGTCACAATCACATTACTTTTGTCTTCATGATGTTCATTTAACAACTTGAGTTGAAGGATATTTCCCACAAGAAAGCTTTGCTAGACTTTAGCATAATTTTAAACCTCACAAGGTATCAACCTTCATTTGCTTCACCCTTTATAAAAAAACTACTAATTGGTTATTGGTTGGAATGCATGGGAGTTTTTTCTAGTTGCAAAGTCTATAATAACCTTTCAAAACTCCACGTCCCCATGACCTGCTCCAAAACTATGGTTGATTAGGATGTTTATTCTAAAATATGGACTAAAATGGGAAGCTTTTAAGATTTAGGTATTTCATGGCCTTTTATCTTGTTAGGAGAAATTGTTTTTAGGAGTGAAGATGATCCTCATGTTCATAGGTTGCATGTTGGTGGTTTCATTTTAAGTAACTATTAAATCTTTTTTGTAGTATTATCCTTTACTTTCTATGTGCTAAATACAATCATTTACATTTTAATGATGAACATTTCAGTAACAAGATTTTCCATTAGGCTTAAACCTCTATTGTGAAGGCCTATATGGCCACTTGGAGGGACATTAACATTCATTGGCAAACTAAGGATCTTAGCAAACAAATTTTCATTGATGTTTATTTTTCATTATGTTTGGTGATGATTTTTTTATGTAATGTGATTTTCCTTGCTTTTTCATTAAATTTTTTTGTTTATGATTGTCCATGAGGTGTATATAAATGGCCCAAAATTTCAAAAGTCCAAAAATGAATTCCCAAAATTGGGAAATGCAATGTTTCAAAACTTTGAAGTTTCATGATTCCTTCAAATTAAATTTCTTATTGAACATACAATCACACCAACTTGTAGTTTTCAATAAGATATTTCAAATGTTGTGTTGCACACTCCAATTGGAAATCATTTGAATTTTGTTTCTTGGGTTTCAATGGCCAATAATCAAATTGCCGTTTTGATTTTCAATTTTTTTTTGTTGCCATAATTCATAGCTCATAATTCCAAATGGGAAATGTCACAACCTTAACATTAGGTTTGCAATTAAGTGTAGAGTGCAAGGGCCCATGAGGTCAAGAAAGTGTGTCGGATGTGAAACACATTCTCAAAAATGGGGGATAATGCAAAAGATGGAGCCCAATGATTCCCAAGTGCATTCCCACTTTGGGAATTGCATTTGTGTAGGAATCCCAAATGTTCAAAGCCTTGGTTGAAAAGGAAAACAAGCACCAAATTGAGCCTCCAAAATACCATTGGAAAAGTTTTAAAATTTAAATGCCTAAGGTGCCATCATATTGTTCATTTAGACCTAAAATGCATGAGTTACAATAAAGAAAAAGGGTCAAGAGTCAAATTAATAATTTGACTTTTGACCACAAGTCCTTTTAAAATAGGGATCAAATGATCTTTGATTGGGGCATGCAATGCACCTTTGGAAAAATCTTTTTGAGGGCTATAAGATATTACATTTGCATGTTCCAAAATTGTTTGATTTGAGGAAAATATGAGTGTTTAAAGTTTTGGGACAACAAAAGTCCCAATTTTGGGCCTCCCAAAAAAAATGCCATTTAGATGTAGCCCCCAAGGAGAGTTATAGAATATACTAAAGGGAGGGGAATGGTGTTTCTTCTCACAAGTTGTGAGCCATGTAAAATTTGTGCTTGAGGTTGTCCCTATTAAGTCCGTCACACCACTTGCAATCAACTTGCACTAACCACCTTCTTTCTTTGGTTATGCAAGTTGATTTCATTTAAAATTATTGTTTATGACTTCGCCTTAATCCCATCCTGGAATTCCAACATGCCCTTCTACTCTCGAAGTGTTGCGAGTTAGGGAATGTATGTTGACTCTTTATTTTTTTCACTGTTTCATTTTGGGACCCACATTTGGTTTCCTTAAGGAGTTTGGGGGTGTGTCAAAAAAATGAAAGCCCAATTTGATATTTGAATTCAAGACATGTCAAATGATATATTTGGGGACCAATTTAAAACAAGTTTATTGTTTGCCCTTTGTCCCAAAGATTCAAAATACTTTGCAACTTCAATTTTGAATGCGATTCCCATTTGGGAATGCTTGGAATTCAATTATTTAAACCTTTGCACTTCCCCAATTCGTGGGAATGTACTAAGTTGTGGGACACTCTTATAACCCAATTTTTTTTCTTTGTGTTCAAATCTTGCATTTGGCCCATTTTTTATTCAAAAATATCAACTTCCTTCATGCCAAGAATAACACTCTTTTGTCCTTTTTGAAAGTTCCAATCATGCACCCAAGTTGAGCCATGACACCTTCTTTGTAATATTTCAATCACCATCAAATAACACTATCAATTGAATTTCCTTGGCAAATGGAACTTGTCACATTCATTAGTGATCAACTCCCAAAAATAAGTGTTATGATTGGTCCCTTTGTGGTAGTTTGTTATTTTTTAATTTGATCAAAATTCACATTGTTCCACTTATTTTGCCATATTCTGGCAACATACATTTGATTATCTTTTGAAGTTCATTTGCAATCTTAGTCCAACCTTGCACCATATGAACTCTTTGATACACAAACTCCTTTTGTGTAGCATGCTTGGTTTGATGAATGTGAACATCTCATTGTGATCCCAATTTACATGGCATTGATGAGCTTCACCACCACTATTTGATCCGTGTCCGCATCCTTTGTCTCTCCTAGTCAACGCCATGTGCAATGCACACATTGTAGACTACTTGTAGACTTTGAACTTGTGTGGTGCTTATGGGAGGGAGGATAGAGGTTCCCTACATTTGTATATTTGTAAAGCATCGGAGTAGGGAGAGTGAACATGCAATTGCAACGTGTTTTGGAGGGAGGGACTAGGTGAGGTGTTGCAACTTGGCAATTTATTTGTTGTGTTTTGGCAATGATAATATGCAATAATTGATAGAGTAATTGAGAATCTAAAAAATTCCAAAGATTTTGAAGAAGGCAAATATGGTTTATTACCAGACACAACCACACAAAGTAGTGTGGTTAATAGTGTGCCATGCCACCAACCAGGCTACTTATATTTCAGCAGGTCAGTGCATTGTGAATATTGTTAATGTACATGGACATTATCAATGACTCTCCTGGACTATGTATGAATGTAGCTTTAGTAAAAAAATTATGGTAAACATCATTGCATTGACCTGGTGTATTTTACACCTTTTTTCTTCTGTTGCAGAAAAAGTGTGAAATTCTCTTTATCAAGGCTGGCAGGGCTGTTACATTTGTCATCCTCCCTTGAGTGAGTCTTTGTCTTGGGGTGGGGATGCACCTCATGTTTTAAGCTAAGTAAAGCATCCTAGCGAGGTGCTTCATAAGTTCGACTCCCTAGGAATTCAAGTTAAGTTACTGGGTCCTGAGTTATTGGGGCCAGAACTTGTGAAGTACCATGCGAGAGTGCTTTCACAATCTTGGCCGAAAGCCAACAACAAAATGCAACAATTTCTATTGTGCATTCTGTGCTTTCAGGTGTGGTCTTTTGTTTGGACTTGGGTCCTTTCTTTTTTCTTCTCTTGTTCCCTTGCCGGGTGTTTTTTCTTTACTTATTTATTTATTTAATTTCTAACTTGTCTATTATGTCCACCCTTGTCCTTTGTGCTAGGTTGCTTTTCAATCTTTACCAAAACCAACCAAATGCAACAAATTATAATTTGTCTATTATGTCAACCCACCTTTGTTTTGGGCTCAAAGATTTCATGTCATCTACTGTAGTACCTAGCCTGGTTAGGCACTAATCAATTTTCTTTTGGAATTGCCAATTTTTTTTGAAAATATATTTGCCTACCATGTGGAAAATCTGAAAGAAAATTTCAAGCACACTAGCTTCATTCTTTAATATAATGTTAAATTGTAAGATACTATTATTTTTACTTTTGATGGTAGATGACAAAATAAAATAAAATATTTGGCACCTTGCTGCTAGGTGAACTAGGCTAGGTACTATGGCAATGTGAATACTGGTGGGGTAGCCCAAGGTCTAGGTTAAGCTTACCCCTGCAGTTGTTGAGCATGGAGTTATCTTCAAACCAGCCAATTTTTGGTACAAAAGTTTCCACAAATATGAAAATAAAAATCTTTTTTATTGCATATTCCCTGTTTTTGGGTAAAAAATTGGCCAAATCTCAGGATAAAAAAAATTATAAATTTTTTTTGGTCACATTTCCACCCAGATATTGGTTTGGTAGCATGTTAAAAAGCATTTTGAAAACTTTTGAGAGGGGTGGGTTCTAGTCATCATCATTTATGGCCTAAAACCTAATGCTTGTTAACTAAACAACTTCATAAAATTGGCATTTCTTATTTCAATATATGTTATGGCGACGCCCACAAAATATTGAAAAATGTTATGAATTGATAACACAAGGCAAGGACCCTTTTTTACTCGATGTCCTATGCCAGAGAAAGATAACTCATGGAAGTAAGTAAAAGATGGATGCCAGCTTTTTTGTAAAACAGTCAGCCAAAAAAAAAAATTTTTTTTTTGCTAAATCAAAAATTGAGAAAAATACCAATTTATTTAATAAATACTTAGTCTATTACATAGTTACTCTAGCTATATCGGCGGTGAAAAGAATTCCCAAGTTAATCTGAAAATCTTAAATTCGCAAAAGGCAACAAGCTAAAGAAATCGATGACAGGCGAAAAAAGAAAAAAGAAGAAGAGGAAGACACTATTTTGCGCGATGTTCTACGACAGAAAAAGATAACTCATGGAAGTAAAAGAGGGGTGCCATCTTTTTGGGGAACAGCCAACAAACCAGAAAGAAAGAAAAAAAAAACATAACTTCGCGAAATTAAAAGTTGAGACAAAAATACCCATTTATTTTATCATTACATCATTAAATACCTTACTCTAACAATGATAAATATCTTGTGGTGAAAAGAATTTCCAAGTTAATCTGAAATTCTTTAAATTGGCACAAGCAAAAAAGCGAAAGAAATCGATAGACAGGACAGAAGAAAAAGAAAAAAAAGGAGAGAAACAGGAAAGAAACCTTTTTTGCGCGGTTCTATGACAGAGAAAGATAACTGATGGAAGTAAAAGAAAGATACAGTCTTTTTCGTGAACAGTTAATGCTTGGGCATATTTTTTTCGTAGAGAGTCTCGAGTCTCGACATTGCACGATATGCCCATGACGAAGAAAGGACGTGACGAATGTAAAAGAAGCAAGCCTATCTTTTCGTTTTTAGCATATACGATGGAGAATAACCAAACGATGCGCAAAAGATGCCCTGCCCTCCATCTCTCTCTCTCTTCTGTCTCTCCGTCTCTCTTCTGTCTTCTCGCAGCCGCTTGGACACAGAAGAGAGACGAGAGGACAGGAAACGAAAGGCAGAGCAAGCGACGCTTTCGGGATGGATTTCTGCTTCGATTGGTTGCAATCGGAGGCGTGAAAGACGGCGAACCCGCGAAGCAGTAACAAAAATCGCGTCCGCCAATTCTGTGATTTTCTTTTTGTTTGCGGAAGTCGAGAATTGTTTTCCTTTTTTTCACGGTAAACAAACCAAAGAAAACAACAGCTTCTTTTGTTTCTTGTCGAGTTTCATTTTGTTGTTTTGTTGATTATGTTTTGGTTTCTGTGGTAAGCAAAACAAAGCAAAACGACAGAGTCTTTTCGATTCTTCATATTTTTCGTCAACGAAACAACAATAGGCTCTTGTTTCTTTCATTTCTTTTCTTTTGTTCCGCCAATGTTGTTGCCGTTTCCTTCAGGACTTTTTTGCGTACCGCTTCGTAGCTACTATTTTTATTCGTGAACTAGCTGGCGTTTTCTTAGGTTCTGCGACGTCTGCGGAACTCGAGTCCTGTGGCATTTGTGATCATTGTTCTAAAATCGTCAAAGATAGGGATGTTGTTTTGATTGTGTCGCTTGCTAATGGATAATATGCGGATCTAGAGATTCATCAGCCGTTGTTGAAGTGTTTCAGGAGACGGAGCAACGGATGCGGAACAACCTATAGCTCCGTCGCCGCCGCTTCATGTACTGTTTCCTAGGTTTGTCGTGCATTTGTTTGTGGATTTCGGTGTATAGAAGCAAAGACGTATGTTGATGATGTGAATGATTTGCGTATGTAACGTCTGCTGAAGTGTCGGGTCTTTGAATGCAGTTTTTGTGTGGGAGAAGCCGTGAACAGAACAGAAATGGTTGTTCTCTTGGTCACGTGAGGAGGTATGCTCTGAAAACACAGAGTCCATTGACGTGGAGCTTCTTCAAGGCAGGTGACAAATCAAATACTGCTGTTACGTGGATTGAACCTGGGGGAATTCTCCAGCTCAAGGGTTCGTTGGTTGGTAGCCACGCTGAAGAAGTTCTTTGAAGAGAAAGGAAAGAGGAGAAATGACAGACACTGTGGATGACATCGCTGAAGAGATTTCATTCCAGGCATTTGATGATGATTGCCATCTGCTCGGGAACTTGCTCAATGACTGCCTGCAGCGAGAGGTTGGGCAGCATTTTACTGATAAAGTAGACAAAGTGCGCCTCTTGGCGCAGAGTGCGTGCAACATGCGAATGGCTGGAATAACAGATGCAGCCGAATGGCTTTCCAAGCAGCTAGAGAGGGAGCTCTCCAGCATGGATTTGGAAGAGGCTGTTCCTCTTGCCCGTGCTTTCAGCCATTATCTGAATCTGATGGGGATTGCAGAGACACACCACAGAGTGCGCAGGACAAAGTTACCAGGCCATGTGTCCAAGTCCTGTGATGATGTGTTTAACAGGCTCATTCAGAGTGGCTACTCTCAGGATGAGGTGTACAATGCTGTTTGTGAGCAGGAGGTGGAGATTGTGCTTACTGCACATCCAACTCAGATCAACCGCCGCACTTTGCAGTACAAGCATTTGCGCATTGCTCATCTGCTGGAGAGGAATGATAGAACAGACTTGTCACAAGAAGACAAGGAGCAGTTGATTGAAGACCTGGTGAGGGAGATCATCTCACTCTGGCAGACAGATGAGATTCGACGACGGAAGCCAACACCTGTTGATGAGGCTCGTGGAGGACTTCATATTGTGGAGCAAACTCTATGGAAGGCTGTTCCTCAGTACTTGCGCCGAGTGAGCAATGCCCTGAAGAGACACACAGGGAGGCCACTACCTCTCACAAGCACACCTATCAAGTTTGGGTCTTGGATGGGTGGAGACAGGGATGGCAATCCCAATGTTACTGCCAAGGTCACAAGAGATGTTTGCTTCTTGGCAAGGTGGATAGCTGCTGATCTCTATCTGCGAGAGATTGACGGTCTTCGATTCGAGCTTTCGATGATGACTTGCAGCCAAAAACTGGCTGACTATGCATACAGCATCATTTCAAAAGAGCATGATCATGAAGAACATCACCATATTAGCTGGAAGCCAAGGGAGAAAAGAGAGCACTCTGAGTACCATGGCCCAGCCTTGCCGGCACATCTCCCAGTTGGGGCAGACATGCCAATGACAGGTGCTGATGGGGATTCTGAAATGCCAATCATGGAGCTTCCAGTGAAAGATGACATTGATATGCTATCCACATTTAAGGTGCCATCACATTTGAACACAGCCCCAAGCTCAGCAGTGCACTCTAAGGAAGGCTCCCCAACTGCTGTCAAAGCTGAGCATGGTGGTGCAGCTGGATTCAACCTGAAAGACATGGCAGATACCTCACAACCAGTAGTAACGACTCCAACAACCCCAACACACTCTGGTGCTGCAACCAAAAAGAAGACTCTTTTAGAATCAAACCTCAACAAGTCAAGCATGGATAAGCTTTTGAATCCAAGCATGATTGGTCGTCCTGATATTGCCCCTTACAGAGTTGTGCTCGGTCATGTCAGACAAAAGCTTGTGAACACACAACGGAGGACAGAGCAGATGCTTGAAGGTACCCCGTGTGATTATGACCCTAATGACTACTATGAAACAGGTGAACAGCTCATGGAGCCACTCTTGCTTTGTCATGAATCTATGGAAGCTTGCAGCTCTGAGATACTTGCAGATGGGCGGCTCAGTGATTTGATCCGCCGTGTGGCAACTTTTGGCATGACCCTGATGAAGCTTGATGTTCGTCAGGAGGCTGACAGACACACAGACACATTGGATTCAATCACGCAATGGCTTGAGATTGGAAGCTACAGTCAGTGGGATGAGGAGAAGAAACTCAAGTTCCTCACCACTGAGCTCAAGGGCAGAAGGCCTCTTGTACCGCCTACCATAGAAGTGAAGCCTGATGTGCGCGAGGTGCTGAATACTTTCCGTGTGACTGCTGAGCTTGGCACAAATTCCCTTGGTGCCTATGTCATCTCCATGGCTGCTGAGGCAAGTGATGTTTTGGCAGTAGAGCTGCTGCAGAAAGAAGCCCGCCTAGTTGTAGGTGGGGAGCTTGGCATAACTTGCCCTGGTGAGACACTGCGGGTGGTGCCATTGTTTGAGACTGTGAAAGACTTGAGGGGTGCAGGTACTGTGATTCGCAAGCTGCTCAAAATTGATTGGTACCGTGAGCATCTCATCAGGAACCATCAAGCACACCAAGAAGTCATGCTGGGTTACTCAGACTCAGGCAAGGATGCAGGGAGATTCACAGCAGCTTGGGAGCTCTACAAAGCTCAGGAAGATGTGGTAGCTGCTTGCAAGGAGTTTGGCATCAAAGTTACACTGTTCCATGGCCGAGGTGGCAGTGTTGGTCGGGGAGGTGGACCGATGTACTTGGCTATCCAGTCTCAACCCCCGGGGTCTGTGATGGGCACCCTGCGTGTCACAGAGCAGGGAGAAATGATACAAGCCAAGTTTGGGCTCTCTCAAACAGCTGTGCGGCAGCTGGAGATTTACACCACTGCAGTGCTGCTGGCAACACTTCACCCACCTGATCCTCCCCGGTCTGAAAGCTGGCGCAATGTGATGGAAGAAATTTCTGATACCAGCTGCAAGCACTACCGCAGCATTGTTTTCCAGAACAACCAGTTTCTGGAGTACTTCCATGAGGCAACACCTGAAGCAGAGCTTGGAAACCTCAACATTGGCAGTCGACCAACTCGCCGTAAGAAAGCAGGTGGGGTATCCCAGCTGCGTGCCATCCCTTGGATCTTTGCCTGGACCCAGACTCGCTTTGTGTTGCCTGCTTGGTTAGGAGTTGGTGCTGGCCTTGAAGCTGCATTTTCTCGAGGACATGAGGAAGAACTGCAGGCTATGTATAGAGAATGGCCATTCTTTCAGTCGACAATTGATTTGATAGAGATGGTTCTTGCCAAGGCTGACATTCCCATTGCCAAGCACTATGATGAAGTACTGGTATCACCGAGCCGACAGCAGCTGGGCAATGAGCTGCGTGAAGCCTTCTATACAACTCAGCGAACTGTCCTGGATGTCAGTGGCCACCAGAAGCTGTCAGAGAACAACAAGACCCTGAGACGATTGATTGAGAGTCGTCTTGCCTACCTTGATCCTATCAACATGCTTCAAGTGGAGATCCTTCGTCGACTGCGACAGGATGCTTCAAACCCCAAGCTCCGTGACGCACTTCTTATCACCATCAATGGGATTGCAGCTGGCATGCGCAACACAGGCTAATTCTATCTTTGTAACCTCAGCTGACAAGGTTCTTGAAGTTCTGAGTACACATGTTATACAGTTGTGTCAGACAAATAGTATTATGAGAGCTTGTTGTTGGTATCTGTGGTTACATTGGGGTGAAGGAACAAGTGCGAAAGCAACAGCAGTGGCTTGACAAAATGTTGTTGACTGTAGTGCTTAAGGATCTGCTACTCACACAGGATGCAGAAAATAGTAGATCTATTCCTTTAATCCATAAAAACTGCTTCTTTGATGACAGTTTGAGGTTTGTATGTCTATTCTCTTGCGTGAGAGCTAATCCTTGCATAAACAATGTGGGAAACCCTCCTGTTGCATGATTATTTTGGTTGCAACTGTTATTTGAGGTATCATTGTACAGGTGAAAGCTCAAATGTGATATGAACATTCACAGTTAATAAAGCATGGGACTATCACTTTCAATATGGATAATCTGTAGAAAATTCTTACCTTTCCATATTCTGACCTTTTGGTGTTCTACTGTTGTAAGGTGCTATTGAAAGATATGTAGAATCTGCTTACAGATAGAATAAGAGGATGTAAATGGCTTGACCATAGGCTAACCATCACAGAGACCCTACTTTGATTCTCAAGGAGAGATGAAAACCCACTGCCACTGGCACATCTACTTTGGTCTATTGATTGGATTGCTGTTTCCTGCTTTACAAAGCAACATATGGTATTGTTATTTCTGACTTAGCTTCAAGCCATTTAGTGGGGTGGTTTAGGCTCATTGCCAGCCTGAGGTTTGGGCTGAAATTCCTGAGCTAAGTGCATGCTAGATCTATAATCTGGAGCAATACCAGTTAACCAAATTAGAAGAGGGTTTAATGGGCAGTGTGTCAAAGTTTTCAGGTGGTGAGTTCATTGCCAGCTGCAACTGGTTGAATGCAAGCAGCTATGCTCTAGATTTTGGCTTGTAATGGTTTCTCAGGATCCAAATGTCAAATGTGAGTTATGTAACAGTTTGCTGTTTGTGTACAGTTGAAACATGGTGAAAGCAACATCTGAAGAGAAAGTTTCGTACCTGAGTCTCTTCAGATCTTGTCAAAGGAACAGAGTATGAGGCGCAGGATCTGGCATCCAGTCCATCATGACAACCCAAGCAGTTTGAGAAACAGTGTGCATATTTGAGCACTCTGGATTCCTCTCTCTCCCGTAGACAATGCTCAGGATCATCTGAAGCCAATACTCTGTGGCTTCGTGATTGATTCTGCCATTACTGTAGTTGGAATACTGGGAGGGCAATGTAGGAATTCACTACATTGCATTACAGGGGTGGAAGCTCAAGGGAGATGCAGATGCTCAAATTGTACTGAACTCTTTGGTGCAACTTATGCAAGACAACAGCACAAGTCATGCTTTTGTAGTGCTTGGACTGCTGAGAATCGTGACAAGGAGCACTGCACACCCTCTCCTGCTATTGAAAAACAGCCAGGTATCAAGTCTTGTAAGTTCAATGCTTTCATGAAATATTTCTCCTTATTAGCCAAAGACAATAAGATGAGAAGTCTACTAGTACATCTCCTTGTCTGATTTCCTTTGTGAGGGATAGGGAACTACCATGTGAGGGGAAAATGATATAGACTGACATTGTGAAGTGTCTTCTGTTGTGGTCCATTAGACATTGTATTCTTGGTTACAAATGCAAAGTATTCACTTCATTCTGTTTGTTTGAAACTGCACCAGATGGGAGTGACCACCATAAATTAGCATCCACCTTGATTCAAGTATGAGTGCAATCTGCTCTTTTACTGTTTTTGATGTTTCTAAATTGTGTTGCAAGATAGGGTGGCACCAGGAATTTGGTTGTAGCAGTTGTATCACTTGGAGATATGTGATGTAAAAGTGGAGAGAAAAGAATGCAGTCCAGATGTCCAGACCCTCCATTATCAGACGACTATGACCTCATCATGTCAGAGACTGGCAATTTGTAAGTGATACATGTTTCCACACATTATTTGGACAGGCTTTCACGAAGTACTAGCGTATGAGATTTGACGGTGTAGGTTGTAGGTCAGATTAGAATATGACATTACAGTACTGGTCATTGAGAGGTGGATGCTGTTTGCTGCAGCTGGGTGTAAAGTTAAATAGAGGACAAATGAATGGCACCTTGCAAAATATATTTCACCCCTCAATTTGTTTTTGGTATGGTTGATCCACCATTCTCACACCATTGCTGTTATTTCTTCATCATTTCAGGAAAGAAAGATACCCAAAGTCTGTCTGGATCAAAGACTCTTGTTCTGGTAGCCTGTTACCCACTTAAGTACTGCAGATTTGATTTTTGTGGTGATTTTCACTGGTCATAGACATTCAAATTTGGTGACAGAAACATAGGTCCTGAAGACTGGTAATGATGCATTTGTGTGATTGATGTCTGTTCAGGGAGCTTATCAAAATTGGGAGCCCAACCATAGCCTTCTGCTAGGGCTCATTAAATTTTTAAGCTGCGGAATGGCAGTTATATGTAACTTTTGAGGTATGTTGGCAACCATCAAAGGTCATCAATCTGTGACATACAAAGGATCATCTGGCATTAACATATCTAGATTGTGAAAAGCTAAATTGTGTAGCAGACTGCACAACTTCTTGTGAATTAGAAGTTGTGAATTAGAAAAACTAAGTAAACTTTGGCAACAAAGTATTGATGTATAAACCTGTATCTGCTGTGGTGTTTTTGGATCTGGCATGTTCACAACTTCCTGGATCTTTTAGGATCTGGTAGTTTGCCCTCATTGGAGACAATGAATCCTAGTATCTTGCCAGAGTACACTAGGCAAACACATTTATCTAGATTAAAATTAATGCAAAATTCCCTGCATATTAAACAAAGTCTAAGTTCTGCAAAGTGGCTTTGCATGTCACTCTAAACTGTGAAGGCACATCCAAATACAATTTCATGAAAATATCAAGATATTCCTTAAATGCCTTGTTGACAACACATTGGTTGGTTGGTGGAGGATTTTTCAAACCAAACGGTGTGACTATTCATTTAAATGTTCCTCAATTTTTATGAATGTTGTCTTATACCAGTCTTTAGGGACAATCATGATCTGATCATATACTTAGAAACCATCTAGAAAAGAATAAGCCTCATGTCTTACAACTACATCTAGAACTTCTTTCTTAAAAGGTAAAAGGACAAGGATATTTTTTTGTGATTGCATTGAGCTTCCCAAGGTCAATGCAAATCCTTAGTTTGCCATTCTTCTTGGGCTCAACAACAATTAGAGATAACCGTGTTGCAACTTTTATAGATTAATGAATATTGTTCAAATCATGTTTGAAAATTGTTGCATAGTTTGAATTCATTTGGTCCTAGGCTTGATGAACCAGTGAAATTGTAGTATTTAGCTCAATTTGATGTTGAGTTATATCTGGGAGTCCTTATACAAGGAATCCCTTCAAATCTTTGTAGTTCCAAGCAAAAACATCCTTGATTTCCTAGAGTAAAATTTCAACTTGTGTAGCCAAAAATTCCTCCAAATCACAATCCTAAAAAATCAAGGATTATATTTTGTCCTCATGTTTATTTTCATATTTGTGCTTCCTTTGGTAGAGTACATCTTGCAATTTTTGAAGTTTGAACATGGATTTGTGTTGATGTTTCATCCATCTCAATGGTTCCTTCAATATGCCTATTAAAACTCTTACGATATTGAACATTTAAGATCTCATTCAACTCTTGGTATAACACATCATCTCTTATGGCCACCTTTGTTGGCTTCTTTTCGTCCTTTAAGCAAAGTCCACTTTAAATTTGGAGCAATTTCTTGTAGTTGTGATAGTTTGTCTAATAATCCATTGGGGAGTGTAATGGTTCCAATGGAGAACAAATTTAACTTAGTAGTAAAAATGAAATCATCATGAGTAATGCCTTCTTGATATCATTCCATGAGATCATAACACTTGACATCTTTCAATCATTTGACATTGTTGTTGGCTTTTTTTGTTGCAACCATTATTCTCATTGTCCCATCCCATTTCCCTCAATGGCTACCATATTTTTGTATCTTATTCATGTGAGATTTTGGCATCTTTCAACCATGGCTTTCCCAATAACATAGAATAACTTGCATCTAATAAGTTGTTCATGATTGTAAATGTGAATATGTAGGGTGTCCCATCAATGGCAATTTTAAAATTCTTGATCAAACCTAATAACTTAGTGGTTGTTTGATTTTCCATCCTTAGATGATATGGTTTAGACTTTGCTAATTGTAAACCCAATTTAAATTTCAATTCATTAGTCATGGTGTTGACACCAAAACTTCCATTCAACAAAACATTTTCAACAATTTTTTTTGCCAATTTGAATTAGAATCATAACCATTTGATGATCTCTACCAATTATAGCACCAGTTGTTTCAATGGTTATAGGTAGTGTTGCGGGTTTCTTTGTGGACTATAATTTGATATTTAAGTATTGTTTCAAATCTAAAGCTAGCTTGAAAAGTTGCCCCAATGTGAGTTCCTTGATTGAGCAATGTGCAAATGTCATGCCATATGAAATGAAAGGAATTGAAAATTATCAAGAGGATGTTTGCTATCTTATTTGAAACACGTGGACAAACAATCTACATTGGAACAATGAAATATGTGAATATATCACAAAATAAGACATTATGCATGTTTTATTGGAATTCTTACTTCATTTGACATTTTTTGTTTTGGACAACAAAATTTTAAAACCCTTTTACTTTTAAAACCTCTAATTATAAAGAATAAATTCTAATATAACATGGAAACCAAATAATTTGATAATTCTTCTTTCTTTTGGTGTGTGATCCTAAATCAACAAAAAGTTAAATATTGATAGTGTTTTGCAATATACAATGAACCAAGTACAAATAAAACATCATGTGAACATGCAAAAGAAAGGATTGACCATCGTAAAATGCACAATTATCATGAATGTTTGAAAGATTTGATATCAAAGGTTGGAAACAATAGTGATAATGCTAAAATCATGAAATGGACATGACATGGCACTTTTGAGTGTTAAGATAGTAGCTTGGTGTGCCATGTTAATTACAAAATGTCACATTAGTGTTGGAGATAGTTACAATATAATAATTTAATGTAATATGTGTTAGTTGCAACATAGGATCATTTTCTTGGCTTGACCACCATATTTGTTAGTTGCAACTTAGCGTTCCATCCATTGCCTTAGTTGTAAATAAACACCATGTAATAAATTCCAGTGTTTACAAATGAAAAATGTGTTAACTATAATTAGTTACATCATATTATTAACAATTGCAATATGGTATCATTGGTACCCTTTGTAATCGTAAAATAATAACCACATATTCATTTAGTTTTATACCATTATCATAAAAAAACTTAAAATGTAGTTGTAAATTAATAACATTTTAACAACACTAATTTAAAGATTATCACCATTCCAATATACCACCAAAAAAGTCACAAAACAATATTTACATCACTTTTGACAATTGCATTATATAACATTAAGATCAACTATTAAACAATTGTTTTGTACCCAATAACCATATTCTTAATTGCAACATAATGTATGCACTTCAACTACACTAGTTGCAAACAAGTTCCACAATGGTTGAACTATTTTCATCCATGCTAGATGAATGAAAAAAAATAAATTGCCATGTTTCATAATGTTCTTTTTATTGTAAAATGGCAATGATAAAACTATAACACAATTTGCTACTCCAACCAATTACAACATAAGGTTGGATGTTGTGATGTTGAATTAGGAGAAATAGATCCAACATTTGAAGTTGGAGTTGGAATAGGTAGTGTAGGAAAGAAATGAAACATAATTGCATCAAGATTAAATAAAGGCCACATATGATAAATCTAATCAAGTTGTTTACAATGATACCCATTAGTTGTAGCACTATTACAAAATGTGGGTGCAATTCATTAATCCCTATTCACTAGACTAATGACCTCACTATTTTTCAACTAGTCCCTGTTTGCTAAAACTGACGAATTCACTCAAAATATAGTGAAATCACTTGATGTGCAAGGACACCTTTTGTTGTAGTGATATAGGTAGTTATAGAGAAGATGAAAATATTGGAACCATATTACTTCAAGCACAAATTGTAGGAGTATGATGAGTTAAAGATGAAATATACCATAATTAGAATGAAGTAGAAGGCCATGGAATTACGAACCACAAAAGTAAACACATGCACAAGTAGAAAAATCCGATCAAAACCAAAATAGTTGCAAACAACACTTTCAATCACCTAAAACAAGTCACAAAATGAGGTTTTAGAAACCAAAATAATGAAAAAATGACACTTTTAATTACTTAAAACAAGTTGCAAAATGGGGTTTTTCTAATAGTGATGGTGGAATTTGGTGGAGGATATGTTCATAGGACACCTAGAAAAAGAGTTCACCAAACACATAGGAGATGAGGAGTTGTATTTGAAGAAAATCAAGGCATACAACCAAGCTTACCCTAATTTTATGTATCACATTCTAGTTTAGAATATGTAATATAAAGTTGACAATCCAAAGTTGGATGATTAATGAGTAGGTCTTAGTGGTGAAGTACTAAAATTTGTAAAAGAACATAATATAGAACCAAAGAAGATATAAGGTGGTGGTACAATCTTGGACATTAAGGAATAGGTTGTAGTTATTCCACAACCACATGATTAAAAATAAGAATTGACCATAACACAAGTATAGGTATAGTAGCGAGCTAAACCCATTCAATTGATTCAACAACCAAAACCATGTTTAGCATATAAATTTTCTAAATATGTTAATACATCTACAATTGAACTTTCAATAGAAGAGGGAGATAATAATGGACACATGGCTTTAACAATCTGTAATTGTAGATCAACAATAAAAGGCAAAACACCAAAAACTTGTTGTAGAATAACAATAATTTAAGGAAGTAAAAATTGAGTAGTATTTTTGGTTATAATTTATAACATATAATTTATGAATATTCAAGGTTCAAAGATTTTGAAAATGGAATCCAAAGTGTATGGAGCTTAATGTTAAGGCATAATGAGAGGTAGTAATAAGAAAGAGGAATGGTTGGAGATAAAATATACTATTATTTGAATTTGAATTGGGGTTTAAAGGGTAATGTGGAACTATTTCCTTTCCCATGTGAATTTGGATTGTATTTTACATTTTAAAAGTTGAAGAATACTTGTAGAAGATTTAAGTAAATGTATGAGGATTTTAAAAATAGGAAGGAAAAAAAAAAGTTACAAACAATTCTATTGCATGTTTGAATTATGATTTTAATGTGCAAATTTATTTGCTGGAAATATAGATTTGAATTTGTTTTGATCATGTATGGACAATACATTTGTTTGAAATATAGAGTTAAAATTGTTGTGTTTTTGTATATTTTGTTAGTTGCAAGATGTATTTGTTAAAAAATATGGTTTTATTTTGTGGCTACAAAATTTGTATCATATTTAGGATAAAAATTAATACTTACCAAGGGAAGGGCAAATATGGGGGAAGGGAAGCAATATGGCTATTGAAATTAGACAATGAATGAACCTCCAAAAGTAAGATATTGAAAAGATTGAGGAAGTTGGGCAACAAATGAACTTGTAGTTGGACAATTTATATGTTGTCCACAATGAATGAACTAAAGGAAGTGTAACAATGGGACAATTGATGGATGAATTATGCATTAATTTAGGGAAGTTCGATGATCTAGGAAATTAACACAAGAAACAAATGACCTAAAAGTCATTAGAACCATCTTTATTATTCCTTCCTTAACAATGTTATAACCTTAGTATAATGTACTTAGGGTAGACTGGCCCATCATCAATCGCTTGCCTATCATCAAACACTTATTTATATTTTCATCATGTATGCTTCATTTCAATTGATTTAAAATATTATAGGAGTGCTACCTCAAGTTATAAAAAAAATTAATGCAAGGAAAAGGAATAATGAAAAAATAACAAGAAGAAAAATAAGCTTTTCAACTTACAAAATGCGTTTAAAATGTTTTTCCTTCTTTTTGGACCTCTCCTATTTTCAAATTTCATAACTTTCTTATTGCTTATTCATTTTAAACAATTTAAAGTGTTATAGGAGTGCTAATTGTTTTTGAACTTTGATAGCAATAGTGTTTGGTAGTTTGATTTTTTGAGTTTTTGACCCTCTTTATTTTGGGGGGCCATAACTTTCTCATTTTTAATTCATTTTTGATGATTATTAGTATGTCAAATGCACCAAGAGGAGGGGTTCAAATTTTGTTTCAACACCAAAAACAACAAAGCCCTCCCCTTGGATCAGGCCTGCCCTGAGCGGGCGATTAAGTGTTTGATCACCAGCTGGTCTACCCTATAGATTGGATCCTATGCGAGGTCAGAAAGTTGAGAAACTAGGGCAAAGGATGAAAATGGAACAAACGGGGAAAAGTTTTAAAAACTTGGACAATACTTAATAGAGTTATCCATAAAGTCACCATGTCTTCACCCTGTCTTTGGGCCTGTTTTCACTCCCCATCCCCTCTTTCAGTGGTATCCGCAAAGTAAGGAGAATTTATTAATCTGAGTATGAAATGCTGAAACTAGCATTTAATGCAGAAGATTCGAGAGTATTTATAGTAGTTGTACAAGTAGGAGCAG
>Ga0209208_10003398_pt1 | contig 22797 bp, 15 predicted proteins | sample S1TSphfallax_3_FD_187694 | JGI IMG/M metagenome (GOLD analysis project Ga0209208, IMG submission 187694) | Host-associated microbial communities from peat moss isolated from Minnesota, USA - S1T2_Fd - Sphagnum fallax MG (SPAdes) (version 2) | ecosystem: Host-associated > Plants > Peat moss >...
CATGGTTTATAAGACCAACATGGGGCAAATTAATAATGGGGAGGGTGGGGAAGAAATATTAACTACAAATGTTCAATGGTTTGATGCAAAATTACAAAAGGTTTGTGAAGATGACTTTGAGGTGGAAGAATATTTAAGGAAAAGAACAATATGCAAAGTGCACATGGGCTGCCATACTTGTTTCACAATTTTGGTATGTGTCCTAAACATATTGTATCGTAGCATGTAAAAGCATATAACTATGTAATCAGTAGACAAATATTGTTCTTGATATATAATTACAATGTTGTTAATATATTCACCAATCAAATTTCACTAACATGATCCACTCAATTGTGAAAAACATTTGCTAAACTAGCTAGTGATATTGACACATTCCACCAGAATGCCATCTTGCATTTTAAGTTTCATGTTGTCAATAGTGTCAATAGTAGTTCACAGCTACTTATATAAATGGTCAATATCAACTTGGATCTCGATCTTCACATTATTGATGCATATGCTACAATTAATGAACAAAAATCAACTAGGTAATAATCTTGGATCTTGGTCTCAACATTTAGATCAATGTATATGGTATATATATTGATATCATATATAGACAAACCCACAAATATAACTTATGATGAAATTAAACAAGGAATAGGTTGTGAACATGTATGCATGAGCATTCATAGTAAATTATGTTTCACGAATGGTTATGAGTACCTAAATGGTGATAATGGTTGATTGCTCACATCAAGTTAGCAATCACTATTAGTGGCACATCCACACATTGTCCAAAACCACTTGCAAGACCACCCTAGTGATATGGACACATTCCACAATAGTGCCATGGCTAGAAAGGTTAAATGGTTGGAAGCATATGATTCAATATATGTGAATGGACCTTTGACACCATAAATGAACTTCTATTTGTAGCCTTGGATCTTGGTCTAGACATTGTCGATGGTGTCAAAGCTATTTCCCTTGTATATATATATACATTTCCAGAATGGTGTGGCACAATCATTGATTGCATAACACCTTAATTAATTAGTTTGGATTTTAGTCTTGACATCATCAATAGTGTTAAAGATCTTTATCATAGTAATTCCCAACTACTTATTTAAATGGCCAATATTCAGCTTGGATTTTAATCTTGACATTATTGATGATATGACATATTAGAACGGATGATTAACATTTAGCATATGTATATACATGTACATATACATCATATGTGCATGTACATGATCAATTGTGCAATACATAATTAAGCTTGGATCTTGTTTTGAAGTTGTTGATAATATTGGGGTTCTTAATATATTTATTATTAGAATTCATAAGTAATTATATAAATGGTGAATACTCAACTTGGATCTTGGTCTTCACATTATTGATGGTATGTATATCATATTGTAAATATAACATCCAAGCTACCTAACTAGCAATATATACAAAATATGACCATGAATAATATTCCCATTAACAAGATTATGTATCTATAATATAATTATCACTCTATGGTACATTGGATATTGGACTTCATGTTTGTGAGACCAATATCCTAATTTTTTTTAATCTATATGAATATGCCCCAAGTATTCAACAAAGAAAATAATGAGCTAACAAATAATCTTGGATTTTGGTCTTGATGTTTATATCAATGGTTTCAAATCTAAAGATGAGCCTATGATGATGATTTTGATTTAATTAGACAAGGAGTAGGTTGCAAGTATATATGCATGAACATTCATAGTGGACTATGGTTCACAAGTGGTCATAAGTGCTTAAGTGGTGAAATGGTTGATTGCTCACATAAAGTCAACAATCACTACTAGTAGCACATCCATTCATTTGTCCAAAACCACTTGCAAGACACCCTAGTGATATGGACACATTCCATTACAATGCCATGGCTAGAATAGTGAAGTGGTTGGGAATGAATGATATAGTATATGTGAATGGACCTTTGACGCCACAAATAAACTTCATTTGTAGCATTGGATCTTGATCTTGACATTATCGATGGTGTCAAAGTTCTTTCCCTTGTGTATATATATACATGTCCAAAATGGTGTGGTGATCAATGATTGAATAACACCTTAATTAATTAGCTTGGATCTTAGTCTTGATGTTGTTGATATTATTGGGGTTCACAATTTATTATCGGAGTTCATAAGTAATTGTATAAATGGTCAATAGTCAACTTGGATCTTGATCTTCACATTATCAATGGTATGTATATCCTAATGTAAGTACAATATCCAAGTTGCCTAGCTAATTAACAATATATACATAAAATATGATCATGAATAATATTCCCATTAACAAGATTATGTATCTATCACTTTATGGTACATTGGATATTGGATTTCATGTTGGTGAGACCAATATCCTAGTAGTTTTTTGAGTATATATGAATATGCTACAAGTGTTCAACAAAGAAAAATATGAGTAAACAAATAATCTTGCCTCTTAGTCTTAACATCCAAATCAATGGTATTAGATCTAAAGATGAACATGTGATGAAGATTTTGATTTAATTAGACAAGGGATAGGTTGTAAGCATGTATGTGTGAACATTCATAATGGAGCATGAGTCAAGAGTGGTCATAAGTGCCTAAGTGGTGAAATGGTTGATTACTCACATAAAGTTAGCAATCATTATCAGTCACTTCTCCAAAATCATTTGCAAGACCACCTTAGTGATATGGACACATTCCACCACAGTGCCATGGCTAGAATGGTGAAGTTGTTGGAAGCACATGATACAATATATGTGAATGAACCTTTGACACCATAAGTAATTTCAAGCCTTGGATCTTGGTCTTGACATTATCAATGGTGTCAAAGTTTTTTCCCTTGTATATATATGATCATGACCATGTATATGGCGTGGTGCGGTGATCAATGATTACATAACACCTTATTAATTATCTTGGATCTTAGTCTTGACATTGTCAATAATGTTAATGATCTCTATCATAGTAGTTCCCAACTATTTATATAAATGGCCAATATTCAGTTTGGATTTTAATCTTGACATTATCAATGAAATGACATATTAGAAAGGATGATCAACATTTAGCATACATGTACATCATATGTGCATGTACATGATCAATTGTCTAGAACAACATTTAAGTTTGGCTCTTTGTCTTGATGTTGTTAATACTATTGGGGTTCTTAATTTATTAATTATAAATGGTCAATAGTCAACTTGGATTTTCATCTTCACATAATCAATAGTATATATATCATATTATAAGTACAAAATCTATCATCAATATATTAACATATAAAATATGATCATGAATAATATTCCCATTAACAAGATTATGTATTTTTCACTTTATGGTACATTAGGTATTGGACTTCGCATTGGTGAGACCAATATCCTAGGAACTTTTTGAGCATATATGAATTATATGCTACAATTGTTTAGGAAAGAAAATAATGAGCTAACAAATCATCTTAGATCTTGGTCTTCACATTTAGCTCAATGCATCAAATCTAGAGATGAACCCATGATGAAAAATTTGATTTAATTAAACAAGGAATAGGTTGAGAGCATGTATGCATGAACATTCATAGTGGATTATGGCTCAAGAATGGTTATTGCGTTAGTGGTGATAAAGGTTGACTGCTCACATAAAGTCAAAAATCAATGCTAGTGGCACATCCACTCACTTGTCCAAAACCACTTATAAAACTATCGCAACCTTAGCTTTGGGCTCGCGACCAAGGCAAAGAGGTTGCAAGGGTGTGGGCCAAGAGGAAGCCCGGGAGTCACATCACATGCTCCCGGGAGTGTAGGAAAGTGTGAGGGAATGAACCCTCACACTCCCAAGGCAACTCCCACTTTGGGAGATGGAGTCCTGGTGGACTTCTGAAATTTCAGAGAGTGATTTGAGGGGTCAAAATGCAATATCTTGTAGCTTTCTTTATATCATTGGAAAGCTCCTAGAACGTAGATGTTTAAAATGGGCTCGCATTGCTCATTTAGACATCTCAAACACAAGTTATGGCCAAAAGAAGAGCTGGGAGTCAAACTATCAATTTGACTCCCGATTAGAAAAAGTCGGGAATCGACCCGATTTACTTAGCTGCAAACAACGTGCAACATACCATTGGAAAGCTCTTGACGAGAGCTACAACTTTGCTTTAGACCGCACCTCGATCTAAGGTCTTCTTGCAAAGTTATGGGGCTCCAAAGTCACGGGAGTCGTGGGAATCCCGGCTGGCGCGATTTCGAGACTCCCACGCAGGAGTCCCGGGAGAGAAAAGCCATTTGGATGTAGGCCCTGTGGAGAGGTGCAGAGTATACTATAATGGACAAGGTGGTGGCTTCCCCCAAGTCCGGGCCGTGGTGAGTCTTGTGTGTTCATGTTGCCCGTGGCTCATCCTAGCACCAAAAGTGCTCCAACTATGCACTAACCACCTTGTGTGGGTTGGGTGCAGGCCTGTGTGAGTGAGTGAAGCTTGTCAACTCTTCCTAGTCCCATCCCGGAGCTCCAACACGCCCCTCTACCCCTCAAAGTGTTATGAGCTAGGGAACATGCCCCGACTCTTCCCCCTTCCGCTGTTTTGTACTTGGACTCACTTTTGAGTCCTTCAAGGAGTTGGGAGTGCATCAAAAACCATCTTAATGATATGGACACATTCCACCACAATGCCATGGTTAGAACAATGAAGTGGTTGGAAGCACATGATATAATATATGTGAATGGATATTTGACACCATAAATGAACTTCTATTTGTAGCTTTAGATCTTGGTCTTGACATTATTGATTGCATCAAAACTCTTTCCCTTGCATATATACATGTCCAAAATGGTGTGGTGATCGATGATTGCATAACACCTTAAATAATTAGTTTGAATATTAGTTTTGATGTTATCAATAGTGTTGATAGTATAAAGATTTTTCTCATAACTTAGCTCCCAACTACTTATATAAATGGTGAATATTTAGCCTTGATATTGGTTTTGACATTCTGGATTTAATATGACATATTAGAACAGATATGATTATTAAAATTTTTCATTCATGTACGTCATGTACATCATCAATTGTGTAGCACCTAAGCTTGGATCTTTGTCTTGACGTTGTTGATACCTATATTATTGGTCTTAATATATTATAGGAGTTTATAACTAATTATATAAATGGTCAATAGTCAACTTGGATCTTGGTCTTCACATTATCGATGGTAGGTATATCATATTGTAACTATAATATCAAAGTTGCATAATTAACAATATATAAAATATGATCATGAATAATATTCTTGTTAACAAGATTATGTATTTATCACTCTATGGTACATTGGATGTTGAACTTCATGTTAGGTGAGACCATATCTTAACTTTTTGAGTATATATGAATATGTTGCAATTATTCAATGAAGATAAGAATTTGAATGAGTAAGCAAATAATCTTGGACCTTGGTTTTGATGTTCAGATCAATGGTATTATATCTAAAGATCGATGAACCCATGATGATGATTTTGATTTAATTAGATAAGGACTAGGTTAGGAGAATGTATGTGTGAACATTTATAGTGGATTATGGTTCACAAGTGGTCATAAATGCCAAAGTGGTGAAATGGTTGATTGCTCACATAAAGTTAACAATCTTTATAAATGGCACATCCCTTCACTTGTCCAAAACCTCTTGTAAGACCACCCTAGTGATATGGACACACTCCATGGCCACCATAATGACATGGCTAGAATGGTGAAATGGTTGGAAACACATGATCCAGTATGTGTGAATGGACATTGACACCATAAATAAACTTCAATGGATCTTGGTCTTGACATTATCAATGTCGTTTAAGGTCTTTCGCTTGTATATATATAAATGGTCTTGATCATGTATATGTATACATTCCAACAATGGTGTGGTGATAAATTGTGTAACACCTTAACTTGGATCTTAGTCTTGACATTGTTTTAATAATGTTAAAAATATCTATTGTAGGGGCCCACAACTACTTATGTAAATGGTGAATAATTAGCATGGATTTTGGTCTTCACATTATCGATGATATGACATATCAAAATGGGTTATTAACATTTAGCATATGCATGTACATGAATTATATTATGTAACACCTTGGATTTTGCTCTTGGATGAACTTGGATAGTGGTCTTGACATTATCAATGGTATGTATCATATAAAACATATCTTTAATTAACATGTAGTTGATCATTAGTAGTATTATTTCCACCAAATAAATATATCACTTTAATTTACATTAGACCTTTGATTTCATGTTGGTGAGACCAATATATTTTGGGCTTTCTATTTACATATGCATGAATATGTGTAGATTTTGCAATAAAGGTAATTAGGAGGCCAATAATCTTGGACCAAGCTCATGGCCATAAATGCCTAAGTGGTGATAACAGTTCATTACTCACATAATTCAACAATCATTGTCAATAACATATCCACTCACTTGTCCAAAAATGCTTAGACTTACTAGGCCAATGATATGGACATGTTCCATCAGAGTGCCATGGCAAGAATGGTTAGTGGTTGATATTACTTGTGTAACTTGGATCTTGTAACTTACATATTGGTCTTGACATTGTTGATAGGTGTAGATCACTTCAAAAGTGAAGAAAATTTCCAATAGAAACATGATTGGTAGGCTTCAACTGATTTAATTAACAATATATTGGTCTTGACAATATTATTGATGGTATGGGAGAGTTCATTTTGATTGCTAATATATTACATTGCCATATAAATCAAGTTTTGTGCATGACTAATCAATGATTGTTTGTGTGTAAGCATTCAATGTTCCAACTAGTTGAATCAAATGATAGGTCAATGCAAAATTTGCTAGTTTTCTTGGAGGTGCACATGTGTAGGCCTAGGCATGTGGTCACAAAGGCCATAGTTATTGTATGTAATTAGACAACTTTTAGTTCTAGAAGTGTTTGGTACCAGTTCACACAATTGGGGAGCAACTAACTTGAACTTACATAAAAACTAACTAAAAAAGAAGGGTAGATGTGTTTATTCTTAGAGGCTAAACAAGTATGAAAAATATTGGAAAATTGCATGCATATACATAGCTAGCATCAAATTAAATCTAGTATGGACATATACATTGAGTTATAATAGGTGATTTTACCACATGACAATGGTCCTTGTCAAGATTGTTCATTGTTGTGAGAATAGTTTGATCATCATGGTGTGGCCTAGTGACTTGGGCTAGTATAGTTATTTTTTGTACAAAACTAGTGCAATGTACATAATGATCATGAGTGCACATGCATTCCAATGGTGGGGAACTTTTGTGTTATATGGTCATCCCATTTTTCAATAATATATATTTTGCATACATTTTCCACTATGCAATGTACCTTGGGCTTATGTGTTTAATCATGGCTTCAATCATGTTATTATATTAAATTAGCATATGTTGGCTACCTCCACTATGGAACATGTTCCGCTGAATCCATAAGCTAGCCAATACCATCTAACACCATGCAAAGTTGAATATCAATAATTGATAAAAATGTCAATTATTAACCTATATACACATAGTCAACCCTACATTCCACCGAATTAAATTAATTGTATTGCATGTACATGTCACCCAAATGCAACCACTCATGGATCACACCTAATGGAATCCAATAGGACACCATACTAATAGACCACTACTAGGTATAATAGACAATTTCACTAGACCTTAAGTATTGTTAGTCCAATCCACTAAGCATTAAGTTGAACTAGACGACTCCACTAGACCAATCCACTATAGTCAATGTATAGTGGAATGACACAAGTCCCATTCCACTAAAATTGGATTTGGGTGGAAGTGTGCAATGGTGTTGGATTAGGTTCTATAATAATGTATGTTGGTTGAGTGTACTAATCGTCACTCATTTATGAACTACTCCTTGGTCACAACTTCAAGAGAGGGTTCTCTAGATTGTTCCATAGTAGTTTCCTTTTCCTTTCTCCCCTAAACCAGCTATGGTCTTGGAGAATCAATAGGTGTAACCTCCTTTGACAAGGGAAACCAGTGGCATAAACTGATCTCTAAAACAAGTCTAGAATAACAAGTTATTGCCTTCCTATTAGGTCTTACTAATATTGTTGCTATTTGTTTTTGGTGTTCAATCCACTAGGTCAATTTTATTGACATTTGTGTCAACATAATAGAACACCAATTAATATTCTTCCCCTTGTTTTCCAACTTGGCATGATATTCTTCTTTCATCCAAATGATGCTCCATTGCTCCTTGTTGATGAATGCATCCAATCCAATTATGTTTTTTAGGGTCACTTGAGCTTTTTTGATGAATATGTTTGTTGCATCCATCATTCCTTCAGCACTAATGCCAAACTACTTCGTGATTAATGTTTGATCAATGGTGATTCTTTCACCACAAATGACTCCTTGAATTTGTCCATCCTTTGTGGACTCCCAAGTGTGGAAAATTCCTCCAATAGGTCCAATCATGGAACTATTTAATGAACATCAAATAAGCCTCCCAACTTGGCTCGCTCTGCCCATTGCCGCTCTTTAGATCCCATTCGAATCCACTAAAGCATTTTTTGAATCTCCTTTGCTTTAGTAGGTGTTCATTTTTGGGTTACCTTGGTAGGTGAACCACCTTCATCAACTTGTTTTTTTCCCCTGCACCTCATCATGTACTTGGACCGAGACTTAGTAGGTACTGCAACAAGTATGTTAGGAGAACTAGTCTTTATGTTTGAAGAACCTTTCTTCAACCAATTCTAATGAAAAATTTGCCAATTGTTCAATTTCAACCAGTTGTTGAACTTGTTCTTCTTTCTTTGTAACTTTGCTTTCAACCTTTTTTTTCTCCTCAAAATCACTAATAATGAAATGCAGGTGTAGACACTATAATTTGTCTTCAAAAATGTTTCAAGGTTCCTTCAAGTCCTCTTCCAACAATGGCAACATGCTTTAATGATTCAAAAATTTCTTGCTCTATGTATTTACCTTTTCTAGAACTCTCATTACTTTCACAAAATGCAAAAGGCAACCTTGATGCAAGTGGTTCAATGTATATTGCTTCGGTTGCTTTAAAATCTTGCTTTCTATCTCTCTGCAATTCTCTCTTTCTTCATTCTTTTTTCAACTTTGCTTCCTTTTTATTTGCTCTCCCTCTTAACTGATCTAAAACATTCATTGCTTACTTTGATTTTTTGTACTGCAATTATAAAGTGGAAAACCAGTGGTTCTTAGAGAACAACACAACTTTTAAGGCTACTGGCCCTAAGAAATCAACACCTATAATTCGATTTATTGAGATATCATTATTTCATGTGAAATTAGGGCTAACAAATTGATTCTTAACTAGTTGCCTTGTCAACAAGTTGCTATCACCTATTTGAACTAGTTTTGATTCAAACAAATCACTATTTGTTCTCCCTTAAATCAAGTTGTCTATTATTAAACCTTTAATAGATTGAACTTGTTCATTGACAAACAGGTTACTAAAATGAATAGTCTCAACCAATTCCTCATTTGATAGGTTATCAGAATAGGTTTCCTCAACCTATTGCTAATTACACAAGTTGTCAAAATATTTCACGTCCATTGGTTCCTCTGATAAAAAATCATTGGGCTTGGCCAAAATAGGTTGAAGTGTTTGATCCTCTATAAACTTATAGGGTTTCAACTTGTTAATGTTGACCAATACCAGGTTCAGATCAAATTTATCAACAATCACTAACAATGTTGCATTGCTAAGTAAACAATATTGGATATTATATGGTCCAAACCATCATCTTTGAAACTTAGGGGTGTGTGCTTTGTTAGCCCTTAGAAATCATAAAACATAATCTCCAAATTGGTATTTTGTTTTAATTTATCGGTTCTAAGACCATAACGACCAATTCCATTGGTTAAAAACGATCAGATCCTATGCTACCAACTAGTTCACCTATAGTTTTTCTAGTTTTCACAAGTGACTAACTAAAACTTTGACATGTTTTAGATCATAGCTTTGCCTTGGCTTAGATGGTAATAGGTATTTTATAAGTAGTAATAGGTGTACCATAGACAAGCTGAAATGGAATGTGACTGGTTCCAACCTCAAAAGTATTTATGTAAAAAAATAGAATTGTGGATAGGTGTTCATCCTAGTCTTTATGATTCTCATTCATTAGTTTTGTGAATAATTATTAAAAAACTTTGTTAGTAGACTTAGTTTGTCCATTCCCTTATGGATAATAGACAATAAAGCTAATATGTTTCAAGATAAAATGATAAATCAAATAACAAATAACATCGTTAATGAAATGGGTACCTTGATTTGTCACAATAATAAATGAATAGCCAAACCAAATTGGAATGTGATCATATAAGAACTCAAAAGTGACAATAGTTGTATTGGTATGCAAAGTTCTGGCCTCCACCCACTTGGTAGAATAATCAGTGGCGATTAAAATGTACCAATTACCAGAGTAATGATTCATCAATTTAATAGGTCCAATAAAATCTAATCCCTGTTTCTAGAAAGGTAGTAATTAACTTTGCCATATTTTTTGCTAATAGGTTACTTTTTCATTGGCACAAAACATAAGTCTAATAGAATTCATGAACATCTTTGTTCATGGTTGGCCACCAATAATCGTCATCAAGGATCTTCTTCATTGTGATGTTTGAAGAAAAATGTCCTCCACCAATTCCACCATGTAGCTCTTGTAGTATAGTTGGCACGTGTTTAGGTTGCAAAACATGACAAAACCTGTTGTCTTGTCCAAATATGTAAAATATCCTTTTTTTTAAACAAACAATTTAGCTATTTGAACTAAAGATTGTTGTTGTGAAGTTGTAAATCTTTTTGGCATCATTCTTGCTAACAAGTAATCATAAATGCTTTGTAACCACTTTGGTTATGAAGTGAACAAGTGAGCATCAATGGTTTGATTAGGTACACCAACTGAATCTGCTTGATTTGGCAATCTTCTTAATGCATCTATCATCAAATCGGATTTACCAGGCTTATAAATAATTTTGAATTCATATTCCAAAAATAACAATAACCACCTAGTTATTTTGCTCGAAACTTGTGGCTTATTAACCATGTATACTAAGGCCATGTTGTCAACATAAATACAAACTAATTACCAAGTAAGTAATGTCTAAATTTGTGCAAGGCATAGACCATAGCTAGGGTTTCCTTCTTAACAGTAGTATAGTTTCACTCATTTGAATTTAACAATCTAGAGGCATACATAACTAGTTGTTAAAACTTACTCATTGGGTTCTATGCTAGTATGGCTCCTATTGCTCACCGAGATGCATCTATATGAACATGAAATTGAAGCTCCCAATTTGGATTAATCAAAATAAAGGTTTGTATATACTAGTTTTTAATCTCTTCCCAAGCATTTTGGCTTTTTTAAGTCCACTCATAAGCTTCAAATTTTTGAATAGTTTAGTGATAAGTGACATGATTAAAGCAAAGTTTTTAATAAAACACCTATAAAACTAGGCCATGTTGTTAAAAACTTGGATCTATTGTGGGGTAATAGGTATTGGCATGTTTACTAAGGCTTCAACCTTCTTAGGATCCATAACCTTGTTTTATTTAAACACTAAGAAACCTAAGATGGTTTCTAAAAACACCATGAATGCACACTTGTCTAAGTTCAAACTAATACCAAACTCTCTACACTTAAGGAAACACTTCTTTAGTTTTTCAAGGTGAGTTGATAGATCATTGAAAATCGTAAAGTCGTCAAGAAAAATCTTCATGAATACATCAATGTGCTCATCAAAAGCTTTAGTTACTACCCTCTGATAAGTGGGCGGTCCATTTTTGACACCAAATGGCATCACAACCCACACAAAAAACCCCTTAGTTTATCACAAAGGTGGTTTATGTTGGTCTTCAAGTGTAATTGATATTTGATGATATCTTGAAAACTCATCCAGAAAGGTATAAACTTCGTGTCCAACAAATGTGTTTATGACCTCATCTATGAAAGGTAATGGGTAAAGGTCCTTTGTGGCTGGATTGAATTTCTTAAAATTAACATAGATCTTCAACTTCCCATTCTTCTTAAGAATAACCATTATTGGAAACAACCATGTTGCTTCTTCAATTGGTTTAATAACCAACAACAAGTAACATGTCTATATCTTGTTTTAAAACTAATAGCATAATTGGGATTCAACTAATATTTTATTTGATGAGTAAGTGGTGTTGTAGTACCTAATTCAATCTGATAGTGAACAATCTTTGGGGGAATACCCTTTAGGTCTTTGTATGTTTAGGTAAATACATCTTTGAACTCCTTTAGAAGCTTAATTAGTTAATCTATGACAACTAGTTCAAGTGCAAAATTCATTTTCACATGTTGTACATTTTTTTTAGTACCTAAATTGATTTTACTAATGCTCTTCCTCAATGACTATCCAACCTATAAATCATGTATTCACTCTCGAGAAAGTGTTTCATCAACAATCATCTCTCCAACCTCTAGATGGAAGAAAGTTTCAAGTAAATGTTGTTTGACAGTGTTAGATGGTATAAATAATTTCATAGTTAATACACCTACCGATTTAACAGGTTATTTTAGGATTTGTTCTGCAATGACAATATTTGGTATGCAAATTGGTTTAGGAATAGGTTCAGTATTAATAAGTATTATTATGGTTCCTATTGAAAATAGGTCTAATTTTATGGCAACCATCACATCCTTTTTGTCATTAAATATTTTAAAATGGAAATTATAACAAACTAAAACTTCTAGCCTTTTGGTTTGAACACTAAGCTTCTTGGTAACATGTATGGTTTTTATTGTACCATGTGAGCCATATCAACATAGCCATGCACAATAATCTCAATTTTTAAGAATTGCATTAAGGGTATTGGGGTGTGATAAGGCTATTAAGGGTTTTTTACAATTTCATGTTATAATAAGAAATGAGGGGACCACATGGTTGCATGGGGGGTTATTTTTGTTTCAAAATTTGACATTGGATGAATGAAGTGTAGGGCTAATTTTTTTCTTCAACAAAAGTTGGTAATCATAGTTTATGAATTTCAATTGCATAATTAGGGTTAAGAAGTTTATAAAAGGTTGGGGTTAGAAACAAACAACAAAATTCATAATGTTCAACAAAACGTTGGTTTCATCCTAGTATTTAATGGATAGTTGTGCAGGCAAGGATGATTTGAGATTCTTGAAATAGTTAAGGGGTGTTAATGAAAGGTCCAATTGAGATAGAGTAATTTTTAAACATTGTAAGCATGTAAGATTAATTCGAAGCAACATAACAATTAAATAGAGTAATGTGATAAGGTGGCATTTATAACATGGATTTCAGGATGAACAAAATTTTATTTAGGTTATGGAGAAGCTCAAGGAAGAGTTGCAAGTACATGTTGAATTTTAGGCTATGCCATAATGGTATTTCATAACTAAAGGAAATCTAGGATGCGTTAGATGGTGCGAACTAAATAATCCACCTTGTTGTTAAGAGGTAGTCAACAAATTGGACCGCGCAACCAACAATAGTGTCTAATGCCAAGAATTGAAGACCATGCAAAAATTGAGGTGTTTTTAGTTTCATAAAAACCTTTGCAAATTATTTCAAATTCATTGTTAGAATTTAGGTCAACCTACAACAAAATCACAAAGGTATGAAAGTTCAAAAAAATCGATAATAGCAAATTTGAGGGGGTTCGATTTCAAGATGAAGGCACACCTCTCACAATTTGGGATTTTCATCACAAAGATGTTACGTTAGTGTCAAATCTAAGGACGACTTTCAGGACGATTTTTCGTTCATTTATGCAACATAAGGCCCATAAAACATAGTCATGTGTGATGCTATGAATTTAAGGAAGGGAAAAAATCTTTGATCAAAATCAACTTGATAATGAATGTGTGGAATAGTTGATACATTAAATGTGTGATTATAATTTATAGTCAGGGAAAAGGAAGGAAAAACACGAAGTAATGGTCTAGAACCATGGTAAAATAAAACCTTAAAATCAATGGAAAAATGTTTAAGTAAAATCTTATGGGATGAAAAGTGGAAGGAACAAAAAAAGATATTTTTCCTTTTCCTTCTAATGGCAACTAAACTTTGAACCTTCCAATGGCCACCAAGTAAGATGTTTCCCCATTAACCTCTAAACATTGGATTCATTTCAAGGGCCACCAAGCTTAAAACCTTCCAATGGCCACTAACCAATGGCCACTAAACAAAATGTTTCCCCATTGACCTCCAAGCATTGGATTCATTTCAAAGGCCACCAAGTTTAAAACCTTCCAATGGCCACTAAGCAAAATGCTTCCCCATTGACCACCAAGGTTGGAACCTTCCATTGGCCACCAAGTTGGGGGTCTTCCCTCACATCCTTCCTTCCTCTTTTCTTTAAAGGCGCAAATTTGGATAATTTTTCTTTCTTTTTTTAGACGTGATTTCCAATTTGAATATTTGAAAACTTGTTCCTACAACTTTCCTTGGAAGGAAAAGAATGATTAATCCTAATGAATGGTGGAAAGAGGGAAAATAGATTGGATCATATTAGTACCTTTCAAAGAGTGAAAATGAATACGGGTAGATTTGAAGCTTGAAATTTTAGAGAATTTTCATAAGACCCTTCAATTTTGTTGCATAATTTTTTTTCAATTTAGGTGCAAAGTTTGAGATTTGGTGAATAAGTGCGCTTTGTAATTAGTTTCCAATGAACTAATGCAAGCTAGATTTGAATAAAATATGTGATGGCAACGACATTTTAAGTGATTGGAGGTCTACTATCAAGTTGAGTTTTTTGCTTTCGTAAAACCCTTTTGGGTTCTATGGCACAACTTTTTACTGAGATAAGTGCAAGGTTTGAGATTTGGTAAGCAAGTGTAGCATGTAATTAGCTTTCCAATGAACTAATGCAAGTTAGATTTGGATAATGTATATGCTAGCAACAATGTTTAAATAACTATAAGTTTGTTGTTAAATTGAGCATTTTGTTAACTCCTTATAGGCTGGTTTAGGTGGGTGACAACTTAACATAAAATTCTAAGACTTGGAAGGTTTGAACTTTGAAAATATATCTATCAATTACAAATCATAAATTATGCATAGGAGGCAAACTATTTGTTTTCAACTATAAACGAAATTTAATACCTAAATATACACTTTGCATTTGTCCTTCACTAATAACATATGCACTCCAAGTATAATCACCTCATAGAACTAAAAATAAAAGGATGGAAAATCACCTCACATATTGGTTCCTTGTATGGTAGTAATATTAGTTCTTTAATCGTGGGATACCTTTACATTTCTCGACCATGGGCATCTTAGTAACATTGAATAATTAGAATTTAGTCCATTTTTATTGATAATAATAGTAACTGTATAAATAATTCCATGAACAAATATCTTTAGATCACTACTAATAAGACTAAATAGTTTGGCTATGGTTTGATTAGCCATATGAAATTATAAGGTGTCGGATTAAGTTTTGACAAACTTAATTGTATTCTCAAATTTTCAATAATGATGTTTATTCCAAATCCCCCATCAATCAACACATCATTAATAAAGTTCTTACCAACTTGGATTTGAATCACATCCATTTAATGGTTAATAGCCATTATTGCACAGGAAAGTTTAGGTTGAACAAATTTAAGTTGGACTAGGTAAACAAACTTAACTAGTTTGAAAATGTACCATTTAATGTTTGGCACAATCTTCAAGAGTTGCCCCAAGTTGATGACATACTTAATTTTTAGAACTTGAGTATTGATGTTTTTCAAAATCTCCTCCAAAGTCTTTTTTGGTGCTATTGTTTGTGGAGTCAACTAAACATGTTGTTTACTTGTAATCGGTTGACTTATTGTTTCTAATATACCAACCTAATTCGATTGAAATGGTCCATTTAAATCGATAGATGCTTGTGACGTTAAATCACTTCCTTGTAATTCCCTAATGGGTATGAACAAAAGAATCCTGCAATTGTTCTTCTATTTGCCAATCAATTGCTACATTTGCCTTCACCTATTCATGTTCTTTAAGAACTTGTTGCTTTGGTACTTAGCTACGTGTCATGATAATAGCAACTACATTGACTAGTACATTATTAGGTTTAGGGTTTTTTGCTACTATAGTGGTAGTAGTGGTTGGTTTAGTCTAAAACACATTCTAGACTTCTACCTTTTTAAGATAATCATGTGCATGATGTTTAGAACTATAACAAATAATATAAGGATATTTAAATGGCACTCTAGTTGGCTTAACAAGTTGTGTAGTCACTTCGACCACCGATTCAACAACTTTAGTGGGTACAACAAGACACTATTAAAAAACATGGTATTTTTTAACTCGCAAATCTACCCAATTTGAACAAGTGTCAAAAAGACAACTTCGTCATTTTGGACAAATTGATTTTGACATGTCCATTGTGACTAGGGTGGTATTTTTGATTGGACCATTTGACTAGTCAAATTTTTCCCAAATAAAAAATAAATTGGCAAGTAGGTGGTAGCCTAGCCTAGCCTATCCTATCCTACTTGACTTACTTTAACCTAACCTAATATATCCTACTTAGCCTACCCTATCTACATTAGCCCCTTAAAGCATGTACATAGGTTATAATGTTAAGAATTGAACCTTTGACCTCTTCAATGATAAACCAAGTCCTTAATCAATAAACCACACAATCAAAAGGTGTTCAACTTTTGTCAAATTTTTAATTTTACATGTTTGTTTTGACACTTCATTACAAGATTATGAAGTATGAAAGTAGGTAGGTTGTAGGAGATAGGTGGGTGAGTGGGTAGGTAGGTAAATAGGTGGTGGGTGAATAGGTGGGTGAGTGGGTAGATAGGTAAATAAGTGGTGGGTGAATAGGTAAGTGGGTGGGTGGGTGGGTAGGTAGGTAGGTTATAAAATTGTAAGTGAGAGTTAAGAAGTAGGTATGTAATGAGCATAAGACATCCCATTTGACTAAAGAACATTAGTCATTTTGACTAATGATGTCAATTTCTTATGTTCAATTTTGACTAAGGCTGTCTAATTTGACTAAATGTATTAGTAAAATAAGTCATCCTAGTCAAATTCATTGGTAAAAAAAAAAAAGTTTCAGGCCCTTGGTCAAAATGGACATGTCCATTATTAAAAAAGGACTAATTAGTCAACTTGAATCATTTGAAAACCATGTTTTGTAGTAGTGAGGAACTACTAGTTTTTTGTCTTCATGTTATGACAAGTTTCTTTTGCATGACCTGTTTTACCACAATTTGAATAAGTTAATTACTACCTAGTAGTGGTATAAGTAACTATGGGATGTATAACCGGTTTGGAATCTAGTTGAGTTATTATAACATTGTAATTTATTATAACGGGGCCACTTTTTTCACAAATCACTATAGCTTCCTTATGCTTGATCATGATATTTCTTGTCAAACTTATTGTTTCCAATGTAAAGAAAACATCAATAGCTCTCACTTGTAAATAATTAGCCAATTTAAACAAACATTCATAGTAAACTTCTATTCGTTCTCCAACTTGTTGCTAAAGATTCTTCAACTACATATAAATTTTTTTGTCATTCTTCACAGTTTGGAAGTGCTTGCAAAATGCTTGATTTAGTTCATCAAATGTACAGTTAGGATGATCTTGTACAAAGTTTTCAGCCCATTCTAAGATGTTGTCTCATAAAGTGAAACCAAATAAGTTGATGATATCTACTTCCATAGTTTCACCATTAACTTTGATTGACTTCTTGAAAACTTTAATGTGAGCATCAAGATCAATATCCTTAACATATGTGGGATATTGAAGCTTTCGATATGGCAATTTACTGGTTGGTTTAGTTTGAATTGGAACTAATTGATACCATGGTGGCATCACTATTAGAAATTTTGGGTTTTGCAATTGTCGTTTATAACTAAAATTCAGTTGTAACTACAAATATGTGTAGTTGCATAAAACAAGTTGCACATGACATTCAGTTGTATGGGACATTATGTATGCAACATGTATATACAGTGTTAATATACATGTTCGTACATACATACAAATCCAAATGTAGTTGCACCTTATGTGCAACTCTCCTTGTAACTACAATGCAACTAATCAAAATATGACACATGTTTAAAATTAAAAAACTAGCTTGTGGACATGTGTCATTATTTAAATTTTTGTGTTTTCAAAATTAAAAATTCATTGGATTAATCTCAATCATTAAAGTTTCTGCCACTAGGATGATGACATGTGGCACACCATGGAACATTCATTGACCATTTGACATGTGTTCATTTTAACACCAATTATATGGTGACATGTGGCAATCAAAGCCCACCTATTTTTAATTTTCAAATATTAATCAATGAAATCTAAATCGTTCAATTATGGTTAATAAGATGTTGACACGTGGTGCATACGTAGGTAGGTAATAATTAAACCCTATTAAGTAGGTTTACTTAAGTATGCAAGTAGGTTGAAAAGTAGCTACGCTTAGGTTATATAGGTAGGTTTAAAATAATATAATTTTATTTTTAGGTTTAACCATTTCATAAGAGTTAAGCCTTTTCCATTTACTCATCCCCAATGGCACTCGATATTTGGCATCTACATAGCTATTGCTCCTACTTATATATTGAGCTAAATAGAATTCGAAGCCAAAGGACATGGGTTAAAACATTCCATTGCAAACTTCATGAACCAACCTAGTTGCACATTAAATGCAACTATTGTATTAGATTATACCAGCCAGGGGATAATTCTGTTGCTTTTTGTGTCCAAAACAAACTTGAAGCTCTCTTCTTGGCACATCTAATACACTAAGAATCGTTGAAAACAAATTAGAAATGAGAAATTTATGGCCCTCCAAAGTAAAGGGGGTCAGAAACTCCAAAAAAAAACTATTGAACATTACAAAGGTTGGTTCTTAAACACCCATAAAGTTCATTATATGTTGTTTTGTTGCTATGAGAGTTTGATGTGATTTGTAGGACTTCATGTGACGTTCTTATGCACTTTAAATCGTTTAAAACGAATAAGAAATAAGAAAGTTATGAGGTTTGAAAGTAGGAGGGGTCCAAAGAAAAAAAACAAAAACAAAACGTTTTGTAACTTGGAAAGCTTATTTTAAAAAATTTTCTTGTTAGTTTTTCATTATTCCTTTTCTTTTGCACTTCAAAGATGATTATAGGATATTTTAAATAATCATGATTACTTAATGAAATATGATTTTAATATTATTATATAGCTTAAATTAATAATTAGCTTAGGATGTTTGTATATTTGTAGGCTAATTAATATAACCTATTTAAATTAATATTTTAACATAAATAATAAAATTTAAATATATAATACCTATTGAATATATATATATATATAATTGATTATCATTGTAATTATAATAAACGTTTAATTAATAATTATGTTTAATATATAATTTAAAAAAATTTAACCTAACTTAATTTAACCATAATTATTTTAGCCTAACTTAATTTAACTATGGTTAGTTTAGCCTATTTTATTTTATTTTATTTTAGCCATAATTAATTTAGCTTGACTTAATTAACCATGGTTAGTTTAACTTTTTAGTTTATTTGGCCTAGGTTAGTTTAGGTTAACTTAAGTTAGCATGGGATTAACTTTAATATTAAAGGTACATAACACTGTTATATATAACCTATGTAAATATATTAAGTATAGTAATTTAAGTATGTATAAGTTTAGGCCATTATTTTTATGACACATGTCCATATTGTACACATTTAGTTGCATGTTAGTTGCACATACAACCATATGGCCCAAAATTTATACAATACTAAATTTATAGTTGCATAGTGACTAGTTGCAAATGACAAGATTTCTAATAGTGCATGAATATCCTTGGATCAGGCGCTTACCATCCATAAAATCCAACATGTGGATTAGGTGGTAATCCTCTAAGTGGGTCTCAATTAGGGGATCCTCTTCTTGGCGATCCTCCATTAGGCAAACTTCTAGGAGGTTCTCCACCTAGCTATGGATATGAATTAACCCTTTTGGGCTATTGGATAGGAACACCATTACCATAGATAGGTAGTCAAGTGGTAACATGTATATTAATAAGTAGAGCTACTATTGTTATTTGTTGAACAAGTACACTTCTTGTGAGAAAAACTGGTTGTTTTAATCTAGAAGTTGGAATTCTGACAAGATACTGGTTTTACACCAATTGCTCAACAAGTGGCATTAGTTATAATTGAGTAACATTGGTTATATACCTCTTCTTTCTCCCAAAAATTGATGGATTAGGTCTTTCGATTCTTGAATAGTACATTAAATACATGTTAGGATCCATAGGTATAAAAGATGGAAATATATTATACCACATTGAGTACGATATAATTATAGGTTGCCCTGTTATTAATGGTGTAATAGGTTGTGACCAACTTAAATCTTGATTAACCGATATTGGGTTGGTAATCAAATTTAGTTGTATTTGGGTTTGTTATATAGGTACACCAACATGTGTTCACAATGTGCTCATTACCACAAGCTATAGAAGAGTTTTGAGTTCTTCTTTCATTAATTTCTTTAATTTATCATCCACAAAGGGAAAAAATTTGAATTCATGTCCAACCTGTTAACAATATGCACATGTTAATACAACTTCAACAATGGGTTGGGTGGTTGTAATCAGTATACTTTGTTGAACAAGTGGTCGTTCAACGCTTCCCATGATAGGTACATTTGACCAAACAATTTGTTGAAGTGGTTGTGTTTGTTGAACAATGTTACTAGATTTGGTAACAAGTGACTTAATAGGTTGATAATGTAAGCAAGTTATTAAACCTAACATCTATTTTAACCTATTATTTAACCTAACCTGTAGTATTAACCTAACCAATTATTAAACTTGGTAGGTAATGACTGGGATGAAAAGATAGATTGATAGGTTAGTCAACAAGTAATCTATAGAACCTATACTTCATACAATTGGTAGTTGGACAAATAGTTAAATAGGGTGTAATTTTTTGAAATTTTGGACCATTAGTCTAGGTATTGGTGTTTGTTTATAATGGTTGGTTATGATTGTTGTATTTTGAAATAACTAGTATAAAACTAGGAGGATAGACTTGTTGAGGAGTTTCTGATTTCATCTTTTGATTATGTGTTTCAATTTTCAATTATGGAACATGAATCACTATTTTTTAGCAAATTTCCTTTAAGCTTTGAACAATTTGTGTACATGTTAGTTTAGGATTATAGTTAGTTCAAGTTTTATTAAAATATTCTATGTACCTGTTATTTTAAGAACTTGTTGTTAGAAAAATCAGAAGTTGAACAACCTTGATGGGAATAAAAACCCCATTAACATGTGGCAACCATGCAATGGATTAAAATTCAAAAGCAATCACACATAAAATTTCTGGTTTGATTTGATAGTTTTAATAAATCAAGTTTGAAAAGTAATCATGTTTGAAATTTTAATTTGATACATGTTTATTTGTTTTGTGTAAATTTTAAGATTGAAGTTTTTGTTTCTTGATTTCATTTGAAGCTTTAGGAATAAGGTGAAGTTAGTGTAAATTTTTTGAAGTAAAATTGGTGTTTAATTTGTAAAAGCAATTTTTTATAAACTCCTAACAACTAGGATGGGTTGTTCTAAAAAACAAATTATGTTAAATAATAATGCGAGGGCTTTCCTAAAGCCTATTAATTTCAAAAAATGTAAAGAATAGTTACTAGAAGTCTTAGAAAATAGTTAGAACATGTCAGACATCAACTTGTTCATGAACATGCATAAGAACAAGATGAACATGAAGTGCAACCTATGGGAGATGAACCTGTGAATGCACCAAACATGGATGCAACACAAAGGGGTGAAGTCAATGAATAACATTAAAATCCAGTAGAGTTGATTATGTAAAGAGACCCAACAATGCTCTCAATGACTCATCAAGAAACACCACGAATAATAACACAACTGAAGGTAGTGAATGTTTATCATGATGACAATCATGAACATGTTCAATTCGTTTAATGAAGTGGTTTTGTATGATGACCATGGCAATTTGCAACCCTAGGTTATAATCTACTTAAAATTGGTGCATTTGCACCAATTACAACATCTATTAGTTTTCAAAACCAACCAGCACACACCAATATTCATTTGGTACCCATTAATTCGGAGATGGAACGATTTCATTTACTCAACAGATTGGAAAAGGTTCGTCACATCGACTAAAAACCATTAAATCAATTAGTTTCTATACCACATTAAAACCCTATTGAACCCAAAGCAACACCCATAGTTGTTTGATAGGAACTCACTTATCCATAAGGCACTTGGCCAGTGAGATCAATACCTGGTCCAGGTGAATGATCGCAAATATCGCATCATAGACCAATTTTAGGAGGGAACCAAGGTGCTAAAATTGTGACCTGTTCATATTGTCATCAAATGGGACATTTTTTCAATTGTTGCACATTTGTTGATGATAGGTTAAGATAATTATTTAGGGAGGAGGTGATGAATACTCATAAACATGTTCTTCTAACCACTACAATACTAATACCCAATGTGTTTGTATTAGGAATTCAAGCCATAAATCCTAATATAGGTCATACAAGAATAGACGTTAACTATCAGACAACCTAGTCCCAACCTATTACACCAATTGTAGCATGTAAAACCAATATGTTACTTATTTCAACTGACGCACTCCCAACTCCTTGAAGGACTCAAATGTGAGTCCAAGTGAAAGACAGCGGAAGAGGGAGGAGTCGGGATGCGCTCCCTAGCTCACAACACTTGGAGGGGTAGAGGGGCGTGTTGGAGCT
>Ga0209208_10003399_pt1 | contig 22794 bp, 12 predicted proteins | sample S1TSphfallax_3_FD_187694 | JGI IMG/M metagenome (GOLD analysis project Ga0209208, IMG submission 187694) | Host-associated microbial communities from peat moss isolated from Minnesota, USA - S1T2_Fd - Sphagnum fallax MG (SPAdes) (version 2) | ecosystem: Host-associated > Plants > Peat moss >...
TGATTATTGACAATAGTAGAAACCTTTAATAATGCATAACCTCAAGTTCTCAACATGTCAGTCTACACAATATTGCGATTGAAGGTGTGCAAGTTTAGAAGAAGACATGCTTGATTTTTATCCTCAAGATGATGCATCTTTAAAATAGTCATTGAAAATGCTAGACTGAAAATCCAGAAATCAACATGAACTAGTGAACCTGGGCATAATAAACTGCCAGCCTGATCATCAAGAAATCAATGTACCAATCAAGCTAGGTTTAATGATTTCCTAGGTTTAGGGTGTCACAATTCTTACATTTACCTGGACTTTTTTACACTGCCTTTTGTTTCACTTATTACAGGCCAATCTTATGGTCTCTTTGTTGGGAGGCCCCTGTCTACTATGCAAATATCAATTATACATTTTGTAAGAGAAAATATGAAACATTCTTTAATCAACTTGAACCTAACATTGATAATCAAGTGGTGAAGGGAAAGTGGGTCTAGAGTTTAAAGATATCCAACTCGAATGAACCACATATCTACATGTGTAAATACAGATAGGATATCATTATTTTTTAAAGTGATGCTAAACCGAACTCAGCTTTGAAAATTGTTTACAACCTTAATACCAAGGATGTATGGTCCCTACTCCCTACCAACTTCTCCTCCTAAAATGTTACATGGTAGGTCGATTTTCAATACCCTGCCCTGGACTCAGCTGTTACAACTTACCTGAGTCATTTTTCAATATTTGGCAAACACTAGTCCAAATTTGGATCACCACCACGACAAACCCTAATTAGGTCAGCTTTTTATGTTGAGAAAGGGCAGGTCACATTGGGGGCAAAAGTTGTTCTCAGGCTAGAACACTCAAGCTCTACTGCCCCTTACTGCCATGCCCTCACATAACATACCTATGAATTCTAGTTTCATAGTTTAGGATCTTTTGCAACCCTTTTCATTCCAACTCACAAGCAAAGCAGATTCTAGTCCCTGGAAAAGTGGGAGAGGTGATGTTTATTGTCTTCCAGACTCCTTTTCGTTCCCAGTCACAAGCAAAGCAGATTCTAGTTCTCTGGACAAGTTGGGGAGGGTGGTGTTTGGTAGTAGACCCCTTTTAGTTCCCATTCACAAGCAAAGCAGATTCTAGTGCACTGGAAAAGTGGGTGAGGGTGGTGTTTGGTAGTTCAGCATCTTTCAGACCCCTGTTTGTTCCCATTCACGAGCAAAGCAGATTCTTGTGCCCTGGAAAAATGGGGGGTGCAGAATTTGAATGCTTTAGGTGAGGCATGGAACATGGGCTCTACAATACTGGAATAGCAAGAGCGTGGTAGTGAAAGACTTTCATGGCATGGCTGGTGTTTTTACCTACTTGTTTTGCTTCCAATTTTGATTCTCGGCACCACTAGCAGATTTGGTTCCACACTTAATTTCCATGCATAGCGTCTGGAGATGCAAGAAAAATATTCTTCTTTTTTTCTTATTTTCATTGGATTGATTTATTGGCCCTGCCTTGTAAGGCAAGCATATTGTGTTGAGAATCATTATAGAGTATAGTAGCTTCAAGTGATTTTGCCCCCTAGAAACTAGGTGAGATGATCCATCCTAATTTAGTTGCAAGAAGCTTCATTCTACAACCTCCTCAAATGTGCACTCAAGTCAACTGACTTTGTCACCAATCCATAACCTACAAAACTAGATATGAAAATACTTTTTTCAAAAATGATTCTGGCATCCATCATATGTGAAAATTCATGTAATTCTTTTAAAATGTGACAATGTGATTGAAAACATTCAAACAGACATGTCACTTTTTTTTTTTTGGTTTGCACAATTTTGAAAAATAAATATGAATATGACATGTCTATTTGAATGTTTTCAATCACATTGTCACATTTTAAAAGAATTACATGAATATTCAATCACTTTTAAAATAAAAAAAAAGTCATTAGATTTACAAAAAATTCGACATCATGTTGAACATTTCTTACTGGTTTTGGTTTGGTAATAAAAAATAATTGTTTAAATAGGTTCCTAGATCACATCATCATTTAAGGTGAGATCGCTTTTGAGTTCCTCATAACTAATGTGATGTTAAAAAATGAAAAAAAACTCATGAATTTTTTTCTTGTATATCAACATGATGTACATTAAAATAGATTTATTTTCTATTTTTCCCCTACCTATGACCAATTTATCATAAATATAAATTGTCAATATTAAATTAAATGGCAGGGCCATTGTGTATAACACACCTTGGTTCGTTTGCTAGCTTAACTAGACAACCCCCGAACAAAAGCCTCTAAGGAGGAGTTTTTGTTAGTTAGTTGACTGATGGTAGCACAAATCCCAAGTTTATAATTGGGTTTTGCATCATGGCATTTCCCTAATCCTCATCTGCTGCTTTTGGTCTTTTGGTGCAGGATTTAGTGGAGAAGAAAAGGGGTGGTGGTGGAACTGTGGGTGGTGAGTTGGGGTCTGGACCAGTGTTGTATGTGTAAGTGTCAATAGCCATAGCCATATATACAGCGTGTAAATCCAGTGTAAGTGTAAATCATTTACACTTACATGTCCAAATTTTTTACACTTACACAAGGCCAGTGAAAATGTTTGTCACATACACTTTTACACTGCCCAAAACATTTTAGTGTAAATACTAAAATTATTTGTAAAGTCACGCTGTCTTTGGGCCTCCTTTCACCCCAAATCTTTCCTTCAGGGGTATCCGTAAAATAAAGAAATTTATTAGATCTGGGAATGAAATGTTGAAAATCAGCATTAATGCACAAGGTTCAAGACTAATTATAATGGCTTTACAAGTAGGAGCAGTAATGGAGACGCTAAGAAAAAGGAGAGACAGGGTGAAAACTCAGTTCACCACAAAAACTGAGGTCCCCCCCCACCCCTTGAATGCTGATGTTTTTTATTTTTTGGAATCTCCTCAAGTAAAAATCACATTTTTAATATTGTTATGTATTTACATTGTTTTTATAGGGCCGCCTAAAATCATACATATATATATATACATGTACATTATTTTATCAGACTGCTTAAAACTATATAAATAAATTTACAGGGTTTTACATTTACACTTACATGGAGTGTAAGTCCCAAACCATTTACATGCACAACACTGGTCTGGACTGCACCGACTGGGGTGGGTGGTTTTTGTTGCTGACAAAGAGGAGAAAGCGATACCTTCATGCTACCTATTGCAGTTTCTTTGGAGGGATTCTGGGTCTCTTTGGAGACATCTGATAAAACAATTGGAGGGATTCTGGAGCGCTTGAAGTGCAATTTGAAGAATATTCCACAACTTCCGTGTACAGTAAAGCCCTGCACACAAGGGGGAGCTGAACCTGGGCCCCAATGCAGTAAAGTCGGGTCCCCCAGAGCTTTACAAGCATTGACTTTGTTTCTGGCACAATTTTGTCAAAAAGCGACCTGAAGAATCTGGGAGCAACCTCCCCAAAGGAAATTTTTTAAGACGTCTTTGCCATATTGAGATTTTTAAAATACTGACATCACTAGCGTGATCACTTAAAGATCAACAAGTGTTGTTAAAAAAACATTGTTCAAGTAGCAATGAACCTGAAGGGTGCACCCCCAAAAACACAATGTTGCTAGCCATTTAGTGGTTTCATTTCAGAATGATCACAACCATTTGATTCACGAAATGCTTTGCAGATAATGGTTGAAGAATGCCAAGGTTATAGACCTAACAAGGAAGATGTAAATTTAACCAAGAATGGTTGGCCACTAGAGGCTAGGACAACGATGGCTTGCAAATTGAGAATTGTATGGCTTGTTCTAAAATCCAAACATGTCAGTTGCGCAAGTGAGCAACAATGAACTTGCAATCGTGCAATAATGAACATTGGAGTTCACAAATCATACCTTCCAACTTGTAGTTTGTAAATTGTTTGCACATTGTTATTCATTCAAAGTTCAAGTGCATTTTGCTATCTGTAATGCATTTGTAAATTACAATTCACAAGATTTAAAAACCTAGACTTAGAAGCTCCATCATGAACTATGATTCTTTTTAATCCAAATTTTGTAGATGTAATTTTGATTAGGAATTGAAACTTGTTGATTTAAGTAGACATTGTGCTTGAACATCTATTCAAAGTTTTAAATGAATCATGGACCTACGAGTTGTTACATCTTCAAGTGTGCCATGCTTTAAGTGTTCAAGGTTTGTGAATTGTCACTGAAACACATGATCACAAATTCACAATATAGGTTCATGATTGTTTTTCATTATTTGCACTTTTTTTATGATTTTAGAATTTGTAATGCATAATTAGTTTGGAGAAAAACTTATGTGTAATCAATTTCTTGTTATTTGTATTTTGCAAATCAATCAAAGATACAAAAATATGGGGGCAATTGACCTTAATATGTGGGCAATCAAATTTTGATGGGGAAGTTGTAAAACATCATCAAAATCTAGATCATGATTCTGTAAAACATTTCCTAGTTTTTTTTCAAGTGAAACTTGGTTATACATTTTTTTTGTTATTTTTTTGGTTGTTTTTGTATGAAACTTTTTTTGGTCAAGTTTTTCAAGTGAATTTATCTGCCATGTCCCCTAGAAAACTTCCATCAAACTTCAAGTAAGGACTTGTTTGGTTCCAAGTCTTCCACATTGCCTTCAAAACCTATTGCTAATGAATCACCTTTGCTTGAAGCTTTGAATGACCTCCATGTACATTTTGATTTAAATTTGTTGATTCATTAAACGACATTGTAATTAATGCAAATATTATAAATTTGGAGTGAGAACCTAATTTGTTGAAACTTATTATGAAGAAGCAAAAATACAAACTTGGTTGAAAACTTCAAGATATTCAACTAGCTTGATTATTATCGGTAAAATCTATCATCAGTGGGGATGGTTTGGTGAATTCAATAAAGTGCATAGTTGTTCAAAAGTTTGAAGGTGGAGAAATTTTTTTCATTCCCCAAACTTGAAACATTTAGGGAGGAAGAAAGCCATGTTTGCTATGTCAAGGGTGAATGTTGGGGAATTCTACAAGAATAAAAAATGTGCACATGTAAAAAACTAGGTTTTATTCATTTAAATCCTTCCTAATTTTGTTATGTAATTTGTTGTTAATCATTTTATACTTGTTTCATCGTAGACCCATGACAAATTTTGAAAATATGAAGTCTCAATTTTCGTTTTGAATTGCTTAAGGTTAAGCAAATTTTCCCAAAGAAACATTAATGTGATCATGTAGGGTGCAATATGGTTGAAGCTTTCCATTCCATTGTCATGCAAGTTATGAAGCTTGCATTGGATAAGTCCAATGTGTTTGTTTTATCTTGTCACAATGAAGTTACTTCAATTGAGAACTAGTCATGTTTTTCAATCCATGCATATATACCATTCAAAATTGAACAAAAGTCCCTATGTTGATATCTCTATAACATCTAGTGGATGGTTCTAATGTAACCAACTTGACTACAATGATTATGCAAACAATTTTCATCGATTGAAGTAGAACAAACATTGATTTCATTTCAACAAAACTAATGTTTTTTGGTATTAATGGGGTTAATTTATTTTAGGGTTGCTGCATAGGTGTTATTATGCAACTTTAATATCTATTTGTTCCATTCATCACTAGTGTTCATTGCATGGTGCACCAAAAAATCTAGTTGTACAAACCCATTTAATTTTGCTTATGGTCAATCATCTTGAGACAATCATGTAATCATTGTATACATTTCTAGCTCTCCAAAAAGGCATTTAGAATTAATTAAGTTAAGGGAAATCATGGAAACAAAAGGCTTGAAGCTTCTAAAGAACATCAAGACGCACTAGATTTCTATGTTAAACCCATTCAAATAAGTGTTACAAGAATACCGTCCATTGTTGTTGAAGACACCATTTGACAACATTATAATCAAAGTTATTGCTTCCAACTTGGAACATCTAATGTTGAGATTCTCTTGAGCCTTGCTTGCATTGTCCCCCTTTCAAACATTGTGAAGAATTTGATAAAGGTTGCAAACACATGTCTTTGTCATTGACTTGGTGCAAATAATCAACTTGTTGACCCATGTAAAAAATTTACATGAAATGTTCTTTGATCCCTTTACTAGTTTCAAATCAAACTCATTTGTATCTTTCTAATCTTGTGGAAGGTAAATATGAGATAATTTTGATTGGATCCAAATTACAAATTTGAATAATGGTGTTGATCATTTAGCATTTGAATGCCAAAGAAATAACATATGGGCACAAGCTTGAAATTTTAACATGGGGGTGAAATGTTATGTGATTATGGGCATTTTTAAATCGTTGTGCCAAGTGTCAAACTCTAATGTTTAAAGGTGGCTTTAAAATTAGTGGTTGAGTTACATTTTTTCCACAATTTGAATTGTATGAAGCATTTAGTATCGTGTATTCTCATTTTTGGTTATTTGAAAGATGTGATGAATCATTCAACACCCATTTGAATGTTTTGAAAGCCTTTTTTTGTACCCAAAAAAAATAAAGGTTGTTGAACATGTGGTTCTTGAGGTTTTGTGTGCACCTACCCTACATGTGTAAAAATTCATGTTTAAGGTGAAAGCACCTTACGATGGTCAAATATAGTTGTCACAAATACTATTTTTTGAAACTATGTGACTTTGAACTTCTACTAAGTTAATATTAAAAGGGTTTTTTGCAATGGTAGTTGGAATAAGGTAGTTCAAAACCCAAAGAACAAGATTGTCAAAAAAATCCCATTTTGAAATCAATATTAAATGATTAAAAACTATATTAGTGAAAAAATTATAATCATCACAACATATTGCAAAGTGCAAATATACTTTTTAAACCATCCAAATGATAACCAAACTTGATGGAGTATTCAATCATATGTTACATATGAATTCACTACCCCATTTCAATTTTATATGAAGAGTTCCACTCATGTGGTTTCATGAAAAACATTTGGATAAAGTTTTTCATTCAAACAAACGTAAATGTGTGAATACATAAAAGTTTGTTGAAAAAACACTATCATTTGAAAGGTAACAATTTGTTTTGTTGGGGGCTTTATGTCAAAATTGTTTTTTATGTGTTTCTCAAAACGTTAGATGGAATGAAAGAAAATCTACCTTCAAAAAAATACAAAATGTACCCAAAAAAAAGTCCATTTTCTTGTTGAAAATGCACCACCATAGCATGCTTTCACCCTTCAAAATTACAATGAAAAATAATGCCCAAAATTGCCTTACCCGCCCCCCTAACATTATTAACCCCCTAACCAAAATGTGCAAGATCATTTCTAATTATACCATCCTATTTCACAACATCTCCAAATATGTGAAACTAATATAAATTGCCATGAGTTAAATGTTGGGTTTAGTGGAAAATGTATTTAATAACTTAAATTTCATTAAAATTTAAAATCAAAATTGATTAATTGACAACTAAGTTGGCTTTGTGTCCTCACATGTTTGGGCAATCATTTATTGCAATGCGCAATTTTCATTATGATGAAGTTGTGAGGGTTTGACAATCAAAGAAACATCAATATCCTTTGAATGCTTACAAGTTGTTTAATGCCAAACAAGCTTTGTGTTGTTTTTTCGTTATCCACATTATGATTCCATTGTTTTTGGTTGTTTATTGGTTTCCTAACTTGTTACTATTATATGTTAACATGGAACATAATTTTAAAAAAGTTATTGACCTTTCGTTTTCATGATCTTGATTGGTTTAATGACCATTCCATTCAAAGTTCCTAGATTTGTTTTCTTTCCTTTTGAAGAACAATATTAACTTACGAGCTTGCAAGAAACATCATGTTGCATTGGGTAGAGTTTTTGATGAATAGGGTTGATCCCTTCATAATGTGATTTGACGAAAATTTGAAACTCTTTAACAAAGTGCTCTGTAGGCAAGTTTTCATTGTTAACCAAGTTTTCATTGTTGGTTAACTGTTTCTTGCCAATTTTGAATGCAACCCTAAATACTAATCACCAAAGTTTTGTATTGCCACCCCTAATATGTCACCAATAATATTCATAAAAATAAAAATAAAAATCATCAAATTTGCACCTATTATAGGTGGTCAATTGTTAGGATGGAAAGATTTTGACATCTATTTTGTGTCAACTTAACATCCTTTAAATTCTCCTTTTTACTTCCCAATACCTTTATACATTTTTCAAATCTATGGTGTGTTTATAAACAAGGTGTGATATACACAATGGCCCTACCATTAATTTAATATCAACAATTGATATTGTATGATAAATTGGTCATAGTTAAGGAAAAATTAAAAATTAAAATATTTCAATGTACATAATCATGTTGTTGTAATAAAAAAATTGTCATGATTTTTTTTATAAAATTTAACATCAGATTAGTTGTGAGGAACCCAAAAGGGATCTCACATTAAATGATGACAAGGTATAGGAACCTATCTGAACATTTAAGAAAATTGTTACCAAACCTAAACCAATAGGGAAATGTTGTAACATGGTTATCAATTTTTTTAAAATCTAATGACTTAAATTTTTCTCAAAAAAAAAATGATAAAAAAATTCCATTTTTATATTTATTTTTCACATTTGTGCAAAATTTCAAACCAAAGAAAAAAGGGACTTGTCATGACATGTGCATTTGAATGTTTTCAATCACATAGTCACATTTTCAAAAAATCACATGTATTTTTTATGGGTACCATAACCATTGTTGGAGAAAGTAGTTTCATATTTAGTTTTGTGAGTTCTGGATTGGTGACAAAGTCACTTGGGGTTGGGCGCACATTTGAGGAGGTGGCACAGAGAACAAACTGTCAAAAGATGAATGTGAATATTTTTACAATCAAATTAGGATGAATCATCTCACCTAGTTTCTAGGGGGCAAAATCCCTTGAAGCTGCCATACTCTATAATGATTCTCGACACACTATCCCTGCCTTACAAGGCAGGGCCAATAAAACTTTGCAGGGTTTTGATGATCTTTGCCTTCTTCAATGACCAGCTCCAGTCTGTTATTGTTTTTGTTCATCAGCAGCTTTGCAGGACAAGCTGGGTTTCTTTAATCAACCTCACTGCTTTGGGGGCGTTCCTCCTGCGTAGAGCAGCTGGGGTTCTTTACATTTCTCCCTTTTTGCTCCAGTACAGAAGAAGCAAATTGGTTTTTTTTTGGTTGAGTTTCGTACCTTGCATGCTCTTTCGGCCGTCGTACAAACTTGCCCAACACTTCTTAACCTTGTCCTTCATTTCTAGATCTCTCCCCGATCTCTCACGTTCAAACCAAGGTGCAAACTCGTCTGGCAATGGCGATTGAGAAGAACTTGAATTCCAATGAGACCAATGGGAAGACAGTAAAGCGTCTGGCAATCCTCAGCATTGATGGAGGTGGGGTTCGCGGTATTATCCCTGCCAAAATTCTCCAAAAGCTTGAAGAATATCTAAAGGTAAAATTTTTTGGCGCCCATCCAGCTCAGAAAAGTAGATTTTTCACCCATCCCACACATTCAAAAAACTGGCAATTCCAGTATGTTGCGTCTGCTCTGACCTCAGGATTCTCATCCCTGTGACATCGATCCTACTTCACAGAGCTCCATTTAGCTGCACAAGTATTGCCAAGTCCATGAAAATAATTAAACTCTAGCATTCATCAGAGTATTTTCACGTCATCTGTGCCAGGCAGTAGCATGCATGTTTCTAGCAGGATAATGGTTCCAGGTGATAGAGCTAGCAGACAAGCAGTTTTGGGTTCCAATTCCATGGTTTGCATGCAATTTAGCTATATTGCATGGTGAAGCGAATATACTAGTCGACTTTGTTGTGCGTAGTGGAGGTCAATGTTGTCTCCACTTGGTGGGACAAACATTGCGTGGTCACTTATTGCTTGGTATTATGTACTTCAGCCACTAGGTACCTCCAGTCAGAACTAAAATTTATGAGGCCTGCAATGGTGGGATGAAACACTCGAATGAAGTGATGATGCTTGTTGGCAGCCGGTGTTCAATTTCATTCTAGTTTTGTTTCATAACTTAGTGCGAAGCTTGAATTCTTGAGGAAACTGACAGGGGTCTACTACATCGGGTTGTTGGCATGGTTGGGAATAGGTCGCGGAAGAGGATGAAGACAAGAACGCTGTCTACGCTAAAGACAAGAACGCTGGAGAGTCAAACAAAACAACACATCATCTATGGGAGTACTTTGATATCATTGCAGGGACCAGCTCTGGAGGTCTCATCACAGCCATGATCACCATCCCAGTAGACATTGTCAAAGATCAGCCAGCTCGTACTCACAATGCCACGGAAGTCGTAGCGTTCTTTGACAAGTATGCCGAAACGATCTTCCCAGAAAGATTTACGTAAAGCATCTCACAGACCCGCCTCTGATCATTTATCGTCAGCAAGCATCAAGCTTGACCTTCAAGCTCACGATTTTAATACTGCTTTCTAAGAGCGTCGTGACAAATTTTGTGCATTGAAAAGTGGACAACTAGGTTCCCTGGTTGTCTAGCATGCGTAACTTATAAGGGGTTTCCCAGTCCTTGCAAGAAATTGAACACCAAATTGCAACTCTGATTACATGTCTACTAGAAGATCATGTCCATGTCCACAAGTATGCACTGCCCTAGCAGGCGGTGAAGGTCAGAAACTTTAAGCTGTGCAATGTGCCTGGCAACAACAGCTGATCCTTCACTCAATTTCTCACTAATTTACAGCGCAGAATTCTCAACTGTGCGAATTGAGGGTATGTCATTGCAGGGATAAGCCCTGGTTTCGTTGGCTTCGGGACGGAATTGTATCAGTTTTCCGTAATGTATATGACGCCGGACCACTGGAGGAACTGCTGCATGAGACGTTTGGTGAAGCGCTTCTGTCTAGAGCTCTCACCTCTGTCATCATGCCAGCTTTTGACACCGACAAGCAGGATCCAGTCTTCTTCTCTGACCTAAAGGTACCATTTCTCCTTCTCACGCTAAGCAGGTAGCCTGCTCCTATTAAGACCCTGGTCCAAGTCCCAGATGCTTCAAGTTGCTGTCAAGAGGATCTTGGGGCTGTAAGATGTAATCATGTAGTGATGAAGATGATACATACTGGGTCCCTTATGTCACAGAATCTTCTCCTATAACATCTAACCTATGTGTGCAAAGTGACGAATCCTGAATGTTTAGAAGTTTGTTCGGACTACCAGAGAGAGTTTTCAGGTGTTGATGTGATCTTATGATGATGGATCTTGGGTTCTGATCGTGCTGCAGGAAGTCGATAAAGAAAACCCACTTTATAATGTATATGTGAAGGATGCGTGTCGGGCTACAACAGCAGTTCCCATACTCTTTCCTCCTGCACGCTTCGAAGAACAATCTGGCAGGTCAGAAAAGTTCAACGTGATTGACGGAGGAATAGCTGTCAACGATCCGGTTGGTTTCTCTTCATCCCATTTTCTTCAATTTTTACTACCTATGAATATTCGTCATTCTCAAAAGCTTCTCCTCTCATATATAAATGCATTGATTTTAAGAATCTGAGATATTCAGCTTGGCCCTGGGCTTTGTGTATCAGTAGATTTTTCTCTGGTGCCCTCATGGATCTGGACCCCATGTTGATCAGGATTTCTGTTCAGCGTTGCAATTTGTTTATCTGGTTTCTCTATACCATCATTATCATCTTCTGCAACAACGACATGGTAGAGCTCATCGGTATTCTTGGATAATGTGTTTCCAGACCTTAGTGGCAGTCATACAAGCAATCATGCAAGAGCAACGGGCAATCGCGGAAGACGAAAATGAAATCGTGAACCAGCGATCACGGGATTGTGAGGTTCGTATTTCAACCTTCGTTGAGCAAAGACTTCCTCTTGGCTTTTTGGGACTTGAATGTCTTCAAATGGGGTCTATGACAATTGCACAGCTTCATTAAATCCATTTTGTGCTAACCGAGATTTGATATCCTGGTTATGTGTCTTTGTTTTCCTCAGGACTGCGGGGATGTTTTGGTCCTATCTCTGGGATCAGGGCAGCATCCAATGCGCCTCATTGCAAACCGACATTGGAATTCTTTACGGTGGCTGCTAAATCGTTGGGGATCACCCTTGCTTAGCAGCTTTCTTTCTGCGAATGAATATATGGTAGAATACTATACCTCCAGGATATCCGACGTTCATAAACGTCATCCCCATTACCTTCGAATCCAGGTACCGCTCCTTTAGTGAATATACGTTTGTGGATCCCTTTATATTGTGCTTACTCAGTCTTGGGATTAGCTTGGCTAAGCTGCGTTTGCCGTTGAGCTGTGTTGCACAGTGCGATCTGTTGGAATCTGAAGTCCTGGCAATAGATGACGCGCGAGAAGAAAACTTGAATCGGCTGGAGGCGGCAGCAGATGCACTCGTCCAACCGCATGCTCCTGGGAACCCTGAGGTCAAAACCCGTTACGGAGAAAAACTTTCTAGGTAGCTTGAACATTAACACATCTGAAATTTTTTTGGAACATTTCTGAGCTCCACACAAGTATTTTGGGAACTTTGTCAGCCAATAGGTTAAGCCGGTACTAGTCTATGAGAATTAAATGGTGTGTCTCAGGCAACATGCATAATTCAGAAATGAGTGTGACATGGGGTCTACAATAAAAATCTTTGGATTTTAAAGCAAGCAGCAGCCTGTTGCCTTCCCCAATCGTACTAATTTTGTTGGAATTTGTCCATGTCAACCTTCAAGTAGCCGGTTTGCTTTATGTGAAAAAACACCCCACCGTTCCACTTGCTGGCAGACATGAGGTCAGTTTTTTCTTTCTCTCTTGATGTTGAGTAAATATCAACCTTGTGCGGATGCTGGCGGACAGTTTTGCTAGGTTGTTGGTTCAAGAACGGCGCAAACTGCAAGAAAGTACAGTCCCATCTGGTGAGGGAGAAAGCAAATTTGGCCGAACACGTAGAAGAAGGCCGCTTGATGAAAACAGAGCAGGCTGAAACCTCGAGGGGTGGCGCAGCGCCATCAACTGCCGGAGCAGTACAAACGGCGGTCAATGGGCGTTGTCTGAGGATGAGAACGGCGGTTCGTGGGTGTTGCTCGAAGATGGGAGCGCTAGCTACACTGGGCGTTCTGTGTTTTGCCACTGGTTTTATGGCTTTAATTCACTGGTTTTATGGCTTCTAAATTTGTGAAGACGGCACCCCGCATCTGAAGTTTGGAGTGTTTGCTTACCATCGCAAGAGGAGGATGGAGCTTTTGAGCTAAGTTTTAGAGGACGCTGTTTATGGAGCGGATGGGGGCATTGCTATTTGAAGGGTTGCAAATTCTCTGGTGAGCAGGGAAATCTCAGTGTGTTTTTTTTTATTTTTTTTTTTGAAGGTGTTGAAAGAAAACTCTTGGAAAAGATAATGATGGAGGAAACATGTGGGCATTGTAATCAGATTCTTAGCTAGGTGTAGTTGTCGGTTTGAACTTCTCTTCTGTTCACACTTGTTTAATGCTGCACATATGTGTCAACAGAAGTAGAATAGGATCAGCAATAGCTCAGGGGTCGCTCCAAGGAATTGATGAAAGGCTCAAGGGGTTTCTGGATCGATTTTTATGGCATAAAGTTGTGATCCTTTCTGTCATTGTTTATGTTGTCTTTGTTCTGAGGCTGGGGAGAGAGAGAGTACCCTCATAAGTGGGAGCTCCGGAGTGAGACCTTGTTCTGGGAAGTTGTTTCCAAGGTCAAACAGTTCAGTGATACCAGAAGTCCGTCTTAGCTCTGTTTTCTGCCGAAGCCAATTATCTGCCTTACATTCTTATTTCAAGTACGAGGCTATGGTTTTTCTACTGTGGATTGTGTTTTATCTTGTGATGTTGAGAAGTGTTGTTTTGTGGACATATGGGGACAAGTTTATGGGAGCTGGGGAGTGTGTATGATCATGACTAAGGTTGCCATAAAAAGGATCTGTGCTGCTCAAGAGAGTGAAATCTGAGAGATCTGATCTTTGGAGGCCCATAGGTTAGCAATTTAGTCTTGTTTTTCAAAAATAGAAGCTTTGTGGTTCTCATGTTTGCTAACATGTATTTCTTTGGTTTATGGAATTCTTATATTTGGACTCCCAATGTTGTTTGTGCACTGGAAATCTTTTGTACTCGCATTTGGGGCTGTTGAAAAATATTCCATATTTGGTGACCTTGGAGGAAATTAAAAATCTACAGAGGACGCAACACCACCAGAACATGCTCCAAACTTGCAAGACTAAAATGGAATCTAAAAGAAGGAAAAAGTTGCTGCAGACGTTGCCAACTTCCAAGGCAGAAATATGAAAGGAGAATAGAAGGAAAAGGTTTAGGCCATGATTTTGATCTTCATATGTTGCAATTCTCTCCATTCATAGTCTCATTTTTCAGCTAGTGTGCCCCAGCCCTTGTGTGTTGGCCCAAGTGCGATCATCTTCCACACTCTGGGGGATAGAACTTTTCAAAAAAACCCCTTTCCAAGGGTCTAATTAGGCTTTTTTCTGGGTCAATTTTGTGAGGTAAGTGGATTTGCAATCATCAACAAAAGGACTTAGCCAAATTTGGCTACAGGTCACGGAGAAAAGTAATTTTTTTCAAATCGTATTGTATATTGGCAACATGCTGTACATGTGGTCTAAACATGGTGATATCAACTGTTTTTTCCTTAAAATATGGCAAATTTGTACAAGTCTCAATTGTATTTTTATGTCACCAAGTGATGAAATTTCACTACCAAAACAAACAATGTGGCTCTAATGGACACCACCCTTCATAAAACCCATATGTGAAAATCTATTTGTTAAGGAAGGTTGTTTGTTTGTTTTGTTTCTCATGCTGACATCTCCCAAACCCCACCCCTACCCCCTTCACAGCCCACACACTTGGTATTGTTGGAAAGCCCTTGATGAATATGGGTGCATCAAGGTTGCTTTGTAATGTTTAGACCCATGATGCAAAAGTTATTTAATGTTGAATAACTTTGTCAAAGAAAATTCAACAAAATCAAAATAAGATTGTGGGGGCACATTCTTATATTCATTGACAATACTAAGTTCCTCATTTGTGAGATAAAGAAAATATATTAAGTGTATCACAATGCATTAATACTATATAATCATAAAGCAATATAGAAACCTAATGGAAATTACCTTGTATTCTTCACTTGCAATGTTCACACCTTGACAACATCCATGGTACTATCAACATATACCTTTTTCATGTACATGTGATGTAACTCATTGTGCAATATATCTTGTAATGTATTCATGGTTTTATGTGTTAACTAAAGAGATATTTACATTTCAATTATAGTTACATTGGTGTGAAACATTTTGAATATGACTATTAGGCATTTTAAAGTTATTTTATTTATCTAATATATGTTTCTGGGACAAAGATTGAAGGAAGAAAAGCCACAACATGGGATGATGTAACAAGCTTACAATTTTGAGTACTTGGATGTTTGTAAATACAATTTGTAACTTTTGTTAGACCTTTCCATTGATGCTATTGGAAACTTTCACATGTACAAATTGAATTCCAGATGATAAGATAATAGAAGGAACATTGTTATACAATATTTAGCTATGGGTGACCCATATTTCTTTTTATCAAGTTTGATCAACCTATCACATGCCCTATTACGAGTATATGCAATTGTTGTATGGATGCAACACCTCGTTTGAACTAGCATTGTTGAGGGGTGAACAAAGCCAAACATTCAAATAGGAACTTAATGATGAGTTGGAAAAACTCTTTTCAAATTAAAAGGGTTTGATTAGGGAGGTGGACTAAGGATTCACAAGTTCTTAGACTTGTGGACATGGGACTTGAAGCCCAACCCAACACCATAAAATCCAATCAACTCAACATATCTCAAGTTCCAACTACAAAAGTTCAATAGCTAGGACAATAACTACTATCAACTAGCTACTTATTTATATACCATGAAATGCTAATGGATAAATCGCACTAATTGTAAAATTGCAATTCACTATATATACGATGCAATTCATTGCAACTCAATGGTAGAGCTCTATCAAAACAATTCATTTTTAACTACTATGCAACTCCCTTATATTTACACCCATGATATCATATTGATGTTATTAATTGTCATCCATCCATTAAAAAGTTGGCACTATGAAAAAATTTAGACTTTTTTTTTTTTCAAAATATTGACTTCCATCATCCATTATGATTGTTAATCATGGTTCGAAATTGTGACACATGGCATAATAAAAAAATGCCACATGGCATAAAAATTATATTTTAAAAAAATAAAGAAATATTAATAACTAAGTAGGTCGTACATAACCATTAGTAGGTAGGTAGGTAGGTTGGTAGATCTTAGGACCTTATACATACATATGTACTTACTTAGCACCTAGTTACTTACCTAAATAGGTAAATAGGTAGGAAAGCACAAGATTAAACGAATTAAAGATTAACCATGAAATTTTTATTTTTTTAATTTTATGTTTTACTTTTAAGGTTAAGTTTTTGAATTCATCCCAAAGTGGCACATGTATTTTAATGTGAAAGCTAAGAAAACATGCGTTCTTTCTTCAAAGATAAAAATTTTGGGTTAAATATTTAAATTGTTATTTAGTTACAAATTGAGTTGTAATTATAAAAAGATTTTCCCACATGTTTTGTGCTTGCTTTTCATTATGTAAGTTATACAATTAAATTACTAATTATATGATAATTAAATATGCAAATAAATATTTAATAATTAATTATTTGAAATAGTGATTTGAATTATTATTTTTTTCAGATAATTAGTTATCAAAATGGTTTATTTGATTTTATGAAAAATAATTATCTGAAACATAAATTTTGAATAAAATATATGATAATTCATTATTTGGATTAATTATTTGAATCAATTAACCAACAATCTAATTATCTAAATTGATTAGTCTACTTCAAATAATTATAATTAGTTAGATCATGAATTAAGTAATTAATATCAAATAATTAATTATTTTATTTAATAATATTTTGTAATTAATGAATCTAATTTATTTATTAGTTATTCCAAATATTTAAAGATTCAGATAATTTATTATCAGTTTAATTAGTTATTTCATAATAATTAGTTAAATTAAATATTAACTAATAACTAATAACTAATAAATTATTGGAAAATTAATTCATTACTAAATACTAAATATTAAATGTGAATTTGGGTAGAAATCATGAAGGTATAAATAGGCATATCCATATGTACATTAAATTGAATTTTAAGTATAATATACACTTTTTTTTTATTATCACATTTAATATATATGTATCCAATTAATTAATTAATTGAGGAATTTATTTAATTAATGAGTTGGTAGTTATTGATGAATTAATAATTATTCTAGATAATTGATTTAATTTATTATGAAATATCTTCGACTTGGATAAATATTTATCTAATTATGATTTATTTATTTATTTATTTATTTTTCAATTAATGTAAATTAATTACATGAATTACACTTATTCATTCATATTAATAGTCAATTATTTAATATATTTGATAAGTTCATAATAATTAAGTATGTTAAACATATTTACTATTTAATAATCAAATTACTGAAACAATGATTTTTTATAAAAAATTACATATAAATATGTATCTTTACTAAGTTATAAGTAGTTACATTATAATCATATAACATAGTTGAATAATAGTACTTTAGTAACAGCACATTGGTGACCCTACTAATTATGTCAATGTGAATTGTAATAAAAAAACTAATTGCAAATGTATCACATAATCGGTGGTGGAAATGTGGACACATGGCATGATCACATGTATGTATATTGTACATTAATTGCAACATAATTGTTGCATTAGTTGAACATTTACAACAATTTTTAAATAGTTATCACATGTAATTACAACGTAACTTGTGAAAAAGTTAAATATGGTTGATTACATATGTATGTATGATGTGTATAAATTACCATATAGAAGATCCATTTTCAACTCACTTGCAACTATAATACAACTAATTAATTTTTTTACGTGATGATTTATTTATTAATACCCTATATTTCCAAAAGGATAGTTGCACAATAGTTATATATAAGTTGTTTTTTGAGTTTTAGTGGCAAGGTAATTTGGTTTCCATAGACACAATTTCTCATAGTGAATTTGTATTTTACATGTCATAATTTTTTAATAGGGATTCAATTTGATATTACTAACTTGAGTATGCACACGATGTATGTATTTGTTATCCATAATTCGCATAATTTACAAAATTAAAAGATATAAGGACTTCTAAAGTGAAACATATGAACTTGCAACCTCAACAAGTTTCATATATGGATTTTTAAATGGTGGATTGATATGATAATTGTTAGGGACACAATTTTAATTAAATAGTATATTAGTAAAATCAAGTTTTAAGGATTTTGTAACATATCAATTGTAGGTTAATCTTATTGGACTTTTGTTCAAGTTTTTTGTTAGTGTTAAAAATATGAATCTTTTCAAAAGTCCATATCATTATGGAAAAATGTTCATTTTATGTTGGGTTTGTGCATATTTGTATCAAACACAATTTATCTTTAGAAAGACATAAGTATAAATGAAAGATGAATTTTTGAAATTAATGGATTGTCAATGTATTATTAGTAAATCCTTCTAGGGCTCAAAAAAAATACAAAGGAATATGGAATTTGGGTGATGTTTTCATGGGTCACTTTGTGAACCATTATAATTTGCACTTGCCTTAAAATATACCAAACCAAATGGTGCCACTTAATCTTGTGGTTACAATATTGTTAATGTTATCATGTGGCATTTTGCAATTGTGTTGGGGGAGAGGCAAGATGAAATCCTAGCTTAAATCACCTAAAAATATAGGCCTAAGCTAGAAGGTTAGGTTACTTAGCGTAGGGTTGAATGCATGGTTGAATGGCTCAATTTTAACATATATGAATTCTATACAAATCCATAGCAAGTTTTTTTAAATGACCAAATGGACATGGTTGTTAATTCTATGATTTCAATATTGTAATTTTTGACTACCAATTGTTCACCCAACTATGAAACCTCTTAAACCTAGGTCAAAAATTATATTAAAAGGCTGAAAACACAATAAAAAATAGCTAGGGGTGCTAAGGTAAAAGTCCTTTTCCAATGACTAAACATGACATGTGTCATTTTTGTGTTGGTTTATACTTTATAATTTAATATTTTGGATACCTAGTTTAAAATTACATGTCAAATATAAATATATTTTGATTTTGTGTCATGTATATTATGCATTCATGCCTTTTATCACATAAACATGAACAACTTTAATTAAAACCACATTTTCAAAATTCATAATTTTCAAAATCAAAAGCATTTTATAAAAATAATTTTCATCAATTTAAAAATATTATGAAATTAAATAATTTAAATCATCAATGTCAAATCCTATCCAATTTTCAAAAGGAATTGCACATTTGGTAGAAAAAAGGACCGAAAAAACAAGGATTGTCCACTTTCAAAGTTTGAGTGCTTTGAATGTGCAAAAAAACAATTGTGCCATGCTTTAAGGATGTAAACTTTGTAATTAATGGAAAATATTTCAAAAACATTTATGACAATCCAAATTATAATGTTTCCTTGTGATCTTTCAAACATACAAAAATGTATTTTTAAACAATGTCCATTCACTTATGTGACTCCTTTGACTTTGTTTTTACCCAAAAGTCGTTAATCTTGTCTATCATGGTGGATGCCACTTGTAAATTCTAAAAAAATACCCTATAAAATTCATGTGAATGAAAGCTAAGGTGAAGATTTTAAAAACATGTTCATCATGCACAAATCTTTTGAAAAACAAAAACAAATCCATTTCAAAAGGAATAATAATGGATTATGTTTTCAAATTTTGACCTTTCAAATGTGCATAACTAGCATTTGGATAAGGTCTTAAGGAAAAGAATTCACATTTAATTTTATTATTTGATTTTCAAGGAAACTTTTGTCATTATTTAACCATATTTTTAACTTGAAAAGTTCACTATTACTATTTATGAATGAATTATTTTCAATATATAGTTTTACAAATGTGTTCATAATCATCATGTTAATATACTACTAATTTGTAATAGAAAACTTCAAATTTATGTTATTCACCACAAGCATTTAAACACAATGCACTTTGTAGAATTGAAAATTGACATCAAAAGTGAGCCATTCAACCATGCATTTTCACCTAGAAGCAACCTAAAAACCTATGGCTAGACTAACTCATCAGTTTAAACTAAGTACTTACCTACCTAATAACCTACACAATATGTCAAAATATGGCATGATAGGATTCCCTAAAAGTATTTTTTTGTAAAGTATTTTTATAGTGCCATAAACATAGAACTGTCAAATGTTCATTTTCAAAGTAAAAAAATCATCTTTTTCCAAAAGGTCATTATAGGCCATTTATTAATGCATCCCAAGTAAAATGTTGATGAAAAAATATAAAAATTCCACAAAGATCATGGTGTAAAGGACTTTGCATTTAATAAAAAAATTGGTACTACTTTTAAAAGTCCCCAAACTTACTTGCACCATTTTGAAATGGTTTGGAAACCCTTATTTTGAATTGAAACAACATTATAATCCACAAGGGTGCAAAAAAATCTACCTTACATCTTTTTATGGACACTCTAACTTGCAAATTACCTAGCTTACTTAACTTAGTTACTTAATCCAACATAGGCTACCTAGCTTAACTTATCTACTTAACCTACCTTAACCTAACCTACCAACCTAACTTCTAGCTTAACTACCTACTTAAACCACCTATCTTAAATAGCCCACTTACCCTACTTAGTGTAGTTACTTAACATAAATACCTCCTTACCTAACATACATGTTAAGAGTTATTTTAGCAAGTTTAGGCTACCTACCTACATTACTACAATTCATAGTTTTTAAAGTTATCCAAATTGACTACCTTGTCTAACTTGATTAATGACATGACCATTTTGACTAGAGGCCCATCCTAAATGACATTTGTATTTTTTGATTAATGAATTTGACTAAATTAATGTATTTGATTATCTATCAAATTGAACATCTACTCAAGTTGAACAAAAATTTGACTTTTCTAGTGAAAATGGCCAATGAGTCCTACTCAAGTGGGACATCTAATTCAAGTTGGACAAAGTAAAATGACATGCTTGGTCAAAATGGTTTTTTAATCAAATTGGACATCCCATGTTAATTAATAGGCCAAGCGAGCTATTTATTACCTAGGCTAGCTAATAGACCTAAATAGGTAGGTAGCCTAGGCCTATCTACCTACCTTGCTATTACCTTGGCTACATAGGTAATTTAAGTCAATTTATCTATTTACTTAAATCTACCTACCTTTGTACTTACCTCCTCCCTCTTATTTATTTACATATTTACCTTCTACATTTTATATCCAAACCTATCATCTTGCAACCTACCTACCAATTTACTTATTAATTACTTAATCTTCTTACTTACCTACATAAATAATGATGTGAAATTAAAAACTTTTAAAGGTGTAGTCCATTTGTAAGGATTTGGTTTATCATTGTGAAGGTGAGGGGTTTAATTCCTTATATTTGTAACCTATGTCCGTGCATATGGGACTAAGGTACATAAGATAGATTAAGGTAGTTAAGTAAGCTAGCTTAAGTAGGCTATGCTAAATAGGTTAGGCTAGGATTTACCACCTACCTGCCTACCTACTCTTTATGACCCATTTAAACATATTTATTATCTACCTACTAAAACTAAATTGTAATAATAATCCATTAAAAAAATTATTGAAATGTAAATATAAATTTGATTAATCAAATGATCCATTGTTTACCAATCAAAATGATTGATCAAATAATCTTTTATGTTGTTAATAAAAAATACCACCCCAATCATAATGGTGGGTTGAAGTTACAATGTTGTTTGCCATCAAGTATCTTTTATTAGCTCTACCATGAACATTTTAAGAAACTACAACAATTAATGGTCCAAAATTAAAACTCTTCCAAAGTTCATGCCTTGTTTTCTTGTCATACACACAATTCAAACTACCCTTACTTCTATCCGGATTATCAATGCAACCTCCATTCTACCCACAGTGACAACACATTTTAGCCCCACATTAATAACACAAATGTGCCCTTAACATTTTGTAATAGTGTTAACTATGAACCTAATGTAATTACTTTCATAGCCTAATATACCTAAATTTATAGCTACCTGCTTAATTACCTAACCTAGCTTACATTAGAAAAAATTCCCCAAAATGCAACCAATGCATTTGTAATTGTTATTTTCAACTAACTCTAATTGTCTTTGCAATTATTTTGCACCCTTGATCATTCTTGCAACTATGTTATAACCACATTATTAATAACTAATGTCATTAGTTATTAATGACGCGTTCATCCTATGTTCTAAAACTTTTTTTATCCATGATCTTGTCTATATGTCCCTACAAATAGTTACACAACTAAGGTGTTAACATAACCTTTAATGGTATAGGGCAAACCCATCCTTAAGTGGTACCATTAGGAACCACTTCAAAGAATGGTTAAAAAACCAAAAATAACCAAATCATTTTTTTGGGCCCTTTTCATTAAATGTTTTCACAATTATAAATTTTTTTTTTTTTTCATGTTTATCATTGTATGCTCTAATATATGGCTTGAAGTTTATTTGGGGATTTAAAAATTGTGGAATTTTTTAAAAATTTATATTCTTAATTAAAACGGCCCCTTAAAAAATCAATGGCATCAATTTTGGAACTTCATAACTAAATCATATTTAATCAATTAATTTCCAAACGAAAATTTAAAAATAAAATGACTTCCAAATTA
>Ga0209208_10003401_pt1 | contig 22778 bp, 21 predicted proteins | sample S1TSphfallax_3_FD_187694 | JGI IMG/M metagenome (GOLD analysis project Ga0209208, IMG submission 187694) | Host-associated microbial communities from peat moss isolated from Minnesota, USA - S1T2_Fd - Sphagnum fallax MG (SPAdes) (version 2) | ecosystem: Host-associated > Plants > Peat moss >...
AAGTAAATTCGAATCATTTCATTTGAACAAAATTTCAATAAAATATGAATTTTCAAAGTTTATGTTTTTGTAATGTTTAAAATCAAGTATTTGATAAATAGAATGTAATGTAACATATTATCACAACTAGTTTAGTTGTAAACTAATCAATTAACAAGTTTTTTTTAATCTATATTTTATTCATTAAATAATTAGTTATTTAATTATTTAATTATTTAATTAGTGAGCTAATTAATTGTCATTGACCTAATTATTTATATATTTTTCAAGATGAGAATGAAAGTCAAAACATATGGGATAATTTTTTTAATTGCAAACTACATACAACTAAAAAAATTATCCCATATGTTTTGACTTTCATTCTCATCTTGAAAAGTATATAAACAAGGTGTTTTGTTTTACATTTTCATATTTTAAAAATGGGCATATGGGATGAATTAATAAAAACAACTTAACCCAAAATAAAATATAAATATTCATGTACTTACACCTAGTTAGCTAATTCCTTAATTTACCTATGTAGTTTTCTACTTACCTACCGACCTAAATAGGTATTTGGACTAGGTAAATAAATAAATCTTATTTAGATAAGTGTTTAGCCTACATGTGTAGGTAAGTCTATAAGTAGATAAATACCAATTTGACCTACACACCTAAATATTGATTAAAACTTAATTTGGACAAATTGAATTAATATATCATATGACAAATTTTTATTGCAACACATGTCACAATCTAAACTATCCAAACATAAAAATTAAATGTCTTAAATTATTTCAAAATAATAATTAAATATTCTTAATTATTAAGAACTGAGAAACATGGCAACACATAACTTGTTCTCACTATTCACCAAAAAAATCACATCTTAGTTGCAAATAACAATACATATATGACCATTAAAAAGATGAAGGCGTATTTCATTGACTTTTTCTTTCATTCAAAATTTGTTGTTGTTTGCAACTAATGTCAATGCGACTTGTTCAACACAATTATTAATATTTTAGTTGCAAATGTCACTTGTAATTAAAAATTAATTGCAAAATGACCATTTTCTACTAGTATCCATTTCAAATATGATAGCGTGTTTTTCCAATAGTAAAGCATTTACACCCAAGAATAAAACATCATGTGCAACAACATTAAAACTAATTAACTACATATAGTTGTGAGACTTTGATGAAAAACAATAAAACAATGTTTAATCAAACATCCATGCAATTGAAAAAAATAAGCTTAGAAAAGTTCAAGATACATGGGATATTTGTTAACTAAATATGCAACTCACATTCAAAATTTGAATATTTGGAAAACTTACCAATTTTGCCCCAAAGTCAATTTCCAATGTCTCAAAAACCTAACAAATAAATAAAACACAACCTTATCAATATGAAACATGTTGTAGGTATGCACCTCTCTTAAATTTGGCTACATCAAAATTCAATTTGTGGGCAAATCCATAAAATAAGAAAAAAGAATGCTCTTAGAACTTAAAAAAGAGAAAACCCTAGGGTATGCATATGCCAAAACACTACAATAAAACCTTATGATTTTGTAAATGTTCAACAAATCTATTGCCAAACATCAAATCAATGAACAATTGGGATCCCAATTGACTTTTCTTTTAAGTCTTTTTAGTCACCCATAAAACACTATCATCCACCATGGATAACAATGGAACTAGGGTTAAACATCAAGGGGAAACCTGAATCACAAAAGCTTCCAAACTTTGATCAAACCATCAGAATTAGCCAAGCCAATGTAAAAGTCCTATGTGCCTTATATTGATGCAAGCTCATAAACATTCAAGCATGACACAAAAGTCTTCCATAATGGACCTAAAATCATTGCATAGAAACAAATCAATTAGCCTAACAACATCAAAACTAGCTAGTTAACACATGTTAAGGACCAAAAATTTACACAAAGGAATTTACAACACTAAATAGAACACATAATCCCTTGCCAATTGCCACAATTGATATGGTACAAGGTATCTATTCATATATTTTTGAAGCAAGAACTTCTTTAGCATTGACTACATGAACAAAGTCTACATGTTTAGATGGAGAGTTGGTGACAAGAATGACAAAAGATTTTGGGTTCATCCGAAAACTCAAGAACTACCAATTTTGGAAAGTTTTCAACCATATGCATTAGGACCTTCAAGGCCTGCCATAATACCATGCACATGCAAGAAATCAATGATAATGACTTGGAATGATCCACATGGTTTCACCATAATAACATCCCTTGTTTATATATTCACTATTGAATTGGAACTCTTAATTCCATCCAAAATGTCAAGCCAACAATCTTGGAAATTGCAAGCCTCGTTTTGACCATATTACTACCACTCTGTTAGACGAAGAAAATAGCTGTATGTATCTTCTACCCATACCTTTGTACGAAATCCCTGGTCATTTGTGTTTTTAGAAAGAACAAGTGGTGACAATATATGGGCAATATATGGATTTACATTATTAATGGTTGATGTAACGGTGTTGTTGCAAACCAAATTGCTGGAATCTCCACCAAAATTACACATGCTCCAAACTTAATAAAGTGACTAAAGACTTAGACCTCAAACCTTCAAACTTCAACCTCACACGTTCAATTTGAAACTTGATTAAGGCAAGTGAAACAAAGGACACTGCTATTAAGAGGGTGTCTAAAACAACTCAAGCTATTAAAGAAAAAGCTAGTCTAGTCAAGGATTGTGTTGCCTCAACCTTGGGAGCATCAAATGAGAAACCACACAAGGATGATGAAACTAGAAAAGATGAAGCTCAATATGATGTTGGTTAAGAAGAATATGACCTTAGTGTTGGCTCAATTTTGGAACAATTGAAACAAAAAGCTACTGAATTCTTTGGAACTATGCAGCAAAAGATTAATGAAGCTGCTGAAAGTTGGAGAAGCAAATGAGAATGTTGGTTCAATTATAAATGAAACAAAAATAGAAGGCTTTTGAGCTTGCAAGAGTTGCCAAGGAGAAGGTAGGATGTACTATTGAGACAATGAAGTATAAAACATTGGAGATGGAAGGATTTACAAAAAAGAAAGCTTTTAAAATTATAGGAGCTACCAAGGAAAGGTTTGGGTCTACATTGCAAAGATTAAGGATGAGACACATGAGATAACAAAATCTGTGAAAGAAAAGGCTTTTGAGATTACCATAGCTACCAAGGAACCTTTGACTTCACATGCTCACAATGCCAAAATACAAAATAAATATAATGCAATTCCAAATGTCTATTCAATCTTTGGCTTCTATAGCTAAATAACAAGCATTGATGAAATCCCCCACAGGAAGAACAAAAAATTAAAGTTGCAAAATGTACAAGATTTTCATTACCCAATAGACATATGCAACCAATAATTATATTATGAAACAATCAAAAGTTGAAAAAATTCACATCAATGCATATTAGGTCATGATTCTCAAGCAAAAAAAATGAAAGTTTAATAAGCCAACTTTCTCTCAAATGGGAAAAAAGTAAGGTCTTGATGGGTGGTGAACTTTTCTACTTTAATCAAGATTGAACAATGAAAATTAGTACCCCTACAACTTTTTTGCTTAGATGTATTGTTCATTCGTTGTACCTTGTGATCTCAACATTATCCTTGTTTTAGTATGCAGAAAATGTCATAATCAAAACTTGAAGGAAAACCCAAAACACCAAAGCTTACTAAAACACATTGAGACAAGGTTGTAGTCATAGGTTGTGTACAAAAAAATGTGGAAAATTCTACTTTAATGATTAGTGTGGATTGATTTGTCAACCAATTTCTTCATCCTTATAAAAGCCTATATTATAGGTGAAATGTAGATTGTAATAACAAGATTTATATTTAGGAAACATTTAATCCAGTACCTCCACAAATTTTTTGGGTTGGGAGAATTTGGGAAAGGGGGGGAAAAGTTTTTGTCTCCTATGTGGAAAGAGAAAAGGTGGAATCGTGAAGGAAACTACTCAAAGTTTTGAAAAACCAATGGAAAGACATTGTTAAAAAAGAACTTGCCTTGACAATTTGAAAGAATGATTTTGATCAACCCCACAAGAGAAGCCTCTCAAGCCATCCACCCCAAATCTATCCAAAAAGTCAAATGATGAAAATGAAGACTCTACAACATGGACATCTAATGCAACAAAACCCAAGCTTACACCTTGTGAGAAAACAAAAAACTCAAAGAGAATTAAATTTTCACAATTATCATCAAAAGGATGCAATGACATAAATGTGGAAGGGAGAAAAGAAAACACTGCTGAAATAGCTGAGCTTTCCAATTTGCTCAAGACTCGAGATTCCACCTAAACCATCAAAAGTGGGCAAATAACACACAAGATGATCCTGCCTTAGGACACCCATTTGTGGTGCTTGAGTACAAATTGTTTATGCAAACTTTGAAGTTCAACAATCTGAACAACAAAATAGGAAGCAAATGATATGTGTTGTGTTGTAGATTATGCAACATTAACCTAGAAGCAAGGTTGTAGTGGCCTAAAGTGTTGATGCAAAGTGTTCACAATTCATACCTCAAACCATGATCACACTTTCACCTCGCAAAGAACATTGCAAGTTCGATGCATTGTTGAAGAGTTGCACTTGAAGCAAGGAGGATAGAATAGAAGAAGACCACATAGAGAAGACGAGAACATAGAAAACTCTTCACATTCAAATTTTGCTGCAAAAATTCACAAGTCACAAGTCCAGCCAAGGTCTATAGATGAATGCACTTTGCATGTTGCACTTACAGCGTTGCTAGCAATACTTTTGCACTTTGCACTCCACAAAATGTAAAACACTAAACCCTAAATGTTGTGAGCTCGATCTTGATCTAACCCTAACCCTAATCCCTAATCAATCATATGCCAGAATGCACCGATTATGCGTCAAATATGCATATGCATATTCATATTATGCATGTATGGGCATATCCATCCATGAGTGCCTGGATGTGCATATTGGTATGGGCAATTCCAGGTTGGATATGGATGAACACTGGTTACTGCATGAACGTTTTATGCCAGATATGTATAAGGATGATTATTTGAAAAAAACCAAATTCTGGATATGATTACATGCATATCTGGGCAACACTGGTTCCTACCAACCCAAGTGGGTACCTGACTAACACTGGTAAAAGACCTTGGCAATGGGGCTTTACCAAAATCAGGACAGGTATCATTTGAAAAAAGAAAAAGGAAATCTCTATCTTGGTTAAGACCTCACTCATGGAGCTTTTACTGAAATCAGGCCTATGCTCAGCTCTGCTGAAATCGCATTTACTGCAACGATTTCACCATTTTGGCCAGAATTAAGAAAATAGATCAGCAACTTGCCTGGTAGATCAGTAGCGAGTTCAGAAATGCTGTCTGTCAATTTATCTCTTTTTTTTGGGGTACATTTGTTGTGATTATATTGTTGGTTTGATGGAATTGTCTTTGCAGGTTTGCATGTTGTGTTGATTATGTTCACTGGGTATATTTTTGGGTACACGATCTTCAGGTTGCAGTTTTCAGTATTCTCCAGCTTTGGTGAGTGTTTTTTTTCCCCAGAAAAGTTCCTCATTATCTGCCTGATGACTCAACTGCAAGGTTTCTAGGGTTTGTCTGGAAAACTCAGCATGTTGTGTGTTGCATGTTTCACTGGTCTTAGATATTCTTTCTTTGTCAATTGTATGTGACTCTTGTACTTCCTTAGAGAAGTGAGGCTTATGTGGGGTTTGCCTCATTGTCAAGGTTTTCTGTTACCATTAGACTTTTGTTTTAGGGATGCAGCATGCTGCAGGTGGTGCACTTGGTCTTGTTGCTGGCATGTTTTTGGAGACAATTCTTTTCATCACCCGCTCATCAATTGTGGAGAAGAATGCAAAAGCTAAGGCCAGATCAAAACACAGGAAGAAACCCGCATCTGTGCCAGTACAGGAGGTGCCTGTTGAAGATATCAGCTCCTTTGATGTTCAAACAGACTCTGGGCCTTCTTCTTTGGGTGCCAGAAAGCGTCATGTGCGAACTGTAACATCAGATTAGGCTGTTGTCACAAATTGAGCAGTGATCCAAATTACCAAGAATTCTCCATTTTTGGGTGGATGCAGGTCTAATGGCACGGACTTGTTAATAAATCTTGCAGATCATGACCCTGGAAAGAAGTTCTGAAATGAGTACATTCAGACAGTACCTAGTGAATGTTACTGCAATAAAAAAGTGTCTAAGATAGACCACAAACCCAATACTGCAGAGTAGAGGTATCCACATCCCCATGCTGAATTTTGACTAATCCCAATCCTTACTGCTTCAAAACCCAATATGACCAGACAAAACATTTTTACTGACTACTAGTAGTTCTCTTGGTACTGGAATCCAGATAAGATCCTCAAGCGTCATAACAACTCTACAATTGCTGCTTCTTGTAAGTAAACTGTGCTTCAATTTCCAACATCTGCTACCATGGTCCATCCTGACATGAATAAGCATTTCTCCAAAATAGAGCACAATCCCATAAACTTTTCTACTTTCCTCTCTGACCTGTAGCCAAATTTGGCTAAGTCCTCTTGTGGATGATGGCAAAAACACCTTCCTAAACACAGTGTAAAGCTGACACAGGTACTGGAGTTTCTCAATTGACTTTGGAGTTGCCCTTGTGCATGATGTAACTTGTATGCTCTGCCCATATGCTCTGACTACTTTACAAATAGATTCGGAAATTCTGTTAAGGAAGGAATGAAGATTTTGTCTTATACACCCTACTGACATTTTTATTGCTTTTGCATCTATCTCTGCAGCAGGTTCTTCTTCTGTTGTTCCTCCTTTGTGCAACACACAGGAAGTCAATCAAGATCATCAATGAATCCTGACATCAGCCAGTCCTGAGTATGCAAAAATCACCAGAACTAGACAATCATCATCATCTCACCATCATTTTTTGTTATTGTTGTTGCACACATATCATTAGGGTTGCACTTTTTTCCTTTGTTCAAGGTTTTAGGGTTTAGGGTCAATACAAAGTATCCATTTCAATGTCACGCATTCTTTCTTTTGGCTCAATTGTTGAATTTGGATCCAATTATTTGTGATGTTAAAAGAAAATAAAATTGGATCTATTGGGTCCATGCTTCAATTCCTCGTGATTGCAAAAGTCAAAATTCATTGGATTGAAAAGTTTTTTATATCATCGGAAAACTATTCTTAACCCAATTTACATCCCATTTATCTTCAATTAACTCAATTCAATTCAATTCAATTCAACTTGTATCCAATGTCATTCAATATTTTCATTTGAATGAAACTTAATTTTCACAAAATCAATTCATTTTCTTTTCATCAATTGATGGTCATTGGGAGTATGTAGTAATGTGGAGCCCAAGCGTATATGTGTGTTTTCCAATGTGAGGATAGATTTCACAATAAAATGAAGATTTGAGGTAACTCATTTGATAAATCCCAACTTGCCAAGCCATGTTTTTCCTCTAACTAAAAAGTAAATAAGAAATCATTGTTATTGTTTTCACACCAAGAAATAAAAAATTATTTCACAAAACAAAATGCCCACCCGCCATTACATAAAAGTTTTTCAAGTGTGCCATACTTCACAATATGGGTAGTAGACTTCTTTTTTTTGTGATATTTTTTGCACAAATGTGAAAAATAGAAATGAAAAAAGAATAATATGTTGCATATTTGGCGAAAAAATGATCACATTTTGAAGAGAAAAAATTGAAATTTTTTTCGTCACATTTCCTTTTGGTTTTGGTTTGGCAGCAATTTTTATTTGTATTTTTTTAATGTTTAGGTGGATTCTTTAAAAAGTACTTACCTACTTAGGCTAAATACATATTTAAATAGGCAGGTTAGGGAGGTAGGGAAGTTAGGCATAGGTACATGAAATTTTTTTTAAAAGTTTTGAGTTGAGCTTTTTTTTATTGGTTCATCCCATGTGCCCTTTTTTTTATAATGAAAATGTAAGGTAAAACACCTTGGTTAGATACTTTTCAAAACGAGAATGAAAAACAAAACATATTGGATAAACTTTTAAATTGCCTATAATTTGTGCATCAACATTTTTAGTTTCAAACTACTTGAAACCAAAATGTCTATCCCATATTTTTATCCTCATTTTTTTATTATATAATTAATCGATTAATTATATATTATTATTAAATATATTAGTTGGATAACCAGTTATATATATATAATTTTAATTAGACTTTAACTATAATATCTATTAATTAATTTAATTAACGAATAATTGGCCAATATTGAAATAACTAACTAATTATTTAAGAACTCATTAATTAATAATTCATAAACAAAGAAATTAACTGAAATATTAGCTATTAATTATAAATTTTAAGTAATAAATTTTAAGACTCTAATAATATAATTAGTAGCAAGCCTAGGCTAACTATTTTATTATAACTATTCTCATTACTTTTTCATTTTTTATAGTATATATATATATATATATAACCATAATAATAACATTCATTGAATTTATTATAGTAGTTAGTTGGTAGCCAAGGCTAGGCATTAAAATTTATATTTCAGTAATTATCATACTGTAGTAATAATTAATAATAATTACTTATAATAATAATAATGTTACTAAATGCTACTATGCTATAAAATAAGATGCTCACTTTATCCATTTTTCCTGCAATGGATTTTCTCTGGAAAGTCAATGGCATAGTAAGTGGCTTGTTTTTATTTTTTAATATTAATTTTTTCTTAAAACCCACTTGAATCAAAAGGTTTTAAAAACCAGGAAACAACAAAAACCATTATAAAAAACACATATTAAAATTAATAATAAATAAAAGGAAAAAGGTTCCCCAAAAATAAAATTTTAAAGTTGAGAGAATAAAGTTATCCTTAAAGTCTAATTTCCAGTCCCATACCCTGTCACATCCTCTATCTCAGTTTCATCCCCTATTTTTGGTGAGTAACTGATGTTTTTCATCCTCGAGGGAAACATAACTATTTGATAATAACAATAAGTTGGGACGATTGATAACGCATATCTGAGTAAGTGATGAAAGCGGTAAGGTTTCGTCTTTTGATGAACAATTATTCATCCATGAAGGCATTACTTGGCGCGGTGGTGGGGGAGGGGTTGTGAACTAGGCTAGATCTACCTTTTTCCTAAATTAAGGAGATTTTCCAGAATCTACGGTTTTGGTTAAAATTTTCGGGTTGAGGACCGAGATCACGCGTTCCTTCTGCTATTGCTGCTCTCGTGTTTGTTGTTGTTGTGCGACGGGATATGCCGTCGTGTTTGCTGTTTTCCACTGCGGATTTGAGCTACGAATTGGCGACTTGAAGTAGAATAGATGTGCGGAACTGGAGCTTTTGTCGATGTTTTCAAATCTGGCGCAAATCCGAGAACAAACGGATCAGAAAAGCGACGGAGACTGGTTTTTCCTCAGCGGGTGGTAAGCTATCAAGATCTCATCGTGGTTTATGTTCTGATGTTTCTGAGGAAAGGAGTGAAGGCAGAGAGGGGCGGAGGAGAAGAAAGCGGCGAAAGAAGGGAACAAGAATTGGAAAAAATAACAAAACAAAACAAGCAAACAAACAAAAACGGGAGGAGAATCGGAGAAGAGGACAGGATATGGAAGCGATAGTGGAAGAGGAGTTGCAGCTGGACGGAGTACAAGTCAGAGCAACGCTTAGAAATACGGGAGTATTGCAATGGCATGGAGCCACGAAGCAAGGGAGTCTGGTGGTTCAAGACGATCTTATCGGCATTAAAGGAGCAGGAGAATTGTGCATCATCTTGCACAGTTTCTGCATATCGTCGTCGTCCTCCTCCAAGAGACCGATCTGTAGAGGAGCCGCTGCCGCGATTCCGAAGCGCAAACGCAAGGACATGCGCTTGAGCTTCGCTAACGAAGACTCTCGACAGATGTGGTACGAAACGATCCAGCGCTTCCTCGACGAAGCAGGTAATTGTTCTATTATGCGGCATTCCTTCGTTCTGTCTGTCTGTCTGTCTTTCTTTATGCGCAAAACCGAGTAATAACACTAGAAGCAGAAGGAAAAACACTCCCTGATGATCCAAGATGAATCCTGGAAGCCTTGTAGTTCTGAAGATTGTCGTCATTGCCTCGGAACACGGGGCATTGTGCACATCGTCGCCATCTTTGAAAGAAGCTCTTGAGAAAGAGAGCAGCGTTGAGATCTTTGAAAGAAGCTCTTGAAAAAGAAAACAGTAGAGAGTAGTAGTACCTGATTCTTTTTTCCTACAGCAATGTGTGTGTGTGTGACAAAAGGCTGTTGTTGGAGATCGTGTGACACAGGCCGGCCCAAGAAACTGATGGTGATTGTGAATCCTTTTGGAGGAGAAGGAGCTGGAAAAAAACTTTTCCTGCAGATTGTGGAGCCACTTCTACTAGCAGCAAAAATTTCCTTCACAATGAAAGGTGGACTAAATCTTTCTCAAGATCTCATCTTCATCTCTTCTCTTCTCATTTTGTTTCTCGTTTCCTCAAGTTATTAGCATCATCTTACTGACTTTAGGAAGAGGCCTGGTTAACAATCTTGAAGCTGTGAGAACTGTCTTGTTTAAGAGTCTTGTAGTCTTGTAGTCTTCTTAGCATCAACTGTGGAATGGTTGGGTAGTGCAACCTTGTGTCAGGGAATAAGAGGTGCTACGTGAGCACTAGTTATAACTACTGTTATTGTTTTTTGTGTTGAATTTTTTTCCACATGCAGAGACAATGTTCAACAGTCATGCCAAAGACTTGGCCAAGTCATTGGATCTTTCTCAATTTGATGGGATTGTGTGTGTGAGTGGGGATGGAGTGCTAGTGGAGGTAAAAAAAAACTGATCTCAAATCAAACCCTAAAAAAACACCCCTAATTATGGTGAGAAAAATCACTATTTTGCTTAAACCCCAACTTGAATAGCTGCCTCCTTGATTCTGAGATGATTCAAGATGGAGAACTCAACCCAAATAAGAATTTGAAGATATTATGAAAGAAGACATAGTTCTATATATAAATTGTACAGCCGTAGGCTGAGTTTCTGGTGGAATTATGTAAACAAAGAAAACCTTTGCATGTGAATATCAAGAAACCAACTTTGATGACACTCCATTGCTCATGTCATGCTCCATTAGAGTCCTCCTGGTTTCATTGCAGCATTTGAATCCTATGTATAGCTCTAAATGGTCAACACTTGAATTTAACCTGATCATACACTAAACACCCTATTCACCAGCTTTGTTAGGACTGTTGGGCAACTACAGATACATGAGGATTCACATGAAGGTTTATCAAATTAGTGTTACCAAAATATTGACATTCTTCTGGTCTGATCACTGAGTGGTTTGTGATGCACAGGTCTTAAACGGCCTGCTGGAACGAGTTGACTGGAAGCATGCCATCAGAAAACCCCTAGGCATCATACCTGCTGGTACACTCATCATTGCTAAGAGTGATTACAAGAGGCTAGCACTAATCCATCCCCATTACAACCTATCGTAGAGTTGTAGATTTTTTCATCATAGTCTTCATTCGGGGTATTAATGTGGTTCATCTCAGTTGGCTGTATGGTTATGAACCATACCCTATCCTTATGTCCATAAGCTTTTGCATTTGGTCTTCTTCTGTTTCCCACTGTCATCATGTGTGAAATGTGTTGTTTTGTCCACTCTTGAGGTTGGCTAATCAGCAGGTTAGAGTTCTTGCAAGCAGGAACTGGCAACGGGATGGCAAAGTCATTGCTTCATCATGCTGGTGAATTTTTTGATGTTGCAAGTGCAACATTTCTCATTATCCGAGGTACTTCTTCAAGATACTGAAATAAAATGAGCAGGAATCCACATAGAGCAGGAATTTAGCATTCATGGATCTGTTATAACTCAGGTGTGCATTTAATAGGTGTCTCTTACAGTTTACAAACTTAAGGCAAATGCTCACATATCTATCTACATTTACCTCCAAAGCTGGCTCTACATAGAAATTTGCTACTCTCCAGACAGAACAAAAATCTCCACTCCAGAAAAGCATGTGCGACCAAAAGAGATAACATGATATTGAATAATGTATTTCATGTGCTTTGAGTGGCAGGGCATAAGCAAGCACTGGATGTTGCCACAGTGGCGCAAGGCCAAGTCAGGTTTCACAGCATCCTGATGCTTTCATGGGGTATGTGTGTTGTTATGTATTTGGTGGCAAATGGGGTTGAGGTTTTAAGATATAAGGCTACTTCATGTTCTACTTGGCATTCTATGCATAATATGTTCATTGGAATGGACCATCCAAGCACAATTGCACAGATCTTGATCCTCCAGTGTGTCATCATTGCTGTGTCCCAAGTGTTGCTGATCTGCTTATTTCTTCACTGCCTGGGGATTGCATCACTGTGTGTGCTCAAACAGTGTTCATCTTTCACTGTACTATTTTGGATGATATTGACATTGGCAGGCCAACACCAAATTGCAGCAGTCACAAGGCCTGATGTGATAGTTGTTTGGACAAGGCATTCTAAACTCTAGATCTTATGGTCAAGAAACTAGCTGCATTTCTTTCAGACACAATGAGAAGTCATGGCATCAAAGCTAGTGAGTCCTGATCTGTTTTCCTCTTGTTGGCCATACCATGTCTAATAGTAAATTCTTAGCAAGGTGTACTTGTGGAGGTGACAGGACTTGTGGCAGATGTGGACTTTGAGTCAGAAAAGTATCGTTGGATGGGTAGATTCCGCTTTGATTTCCAGGTATCCAAAGTGGTCTTGCTAATGATCGTTCTTAAACTACATACATTCGTGTTGTCCATTCTTGTAAGTTAATAAATTTAATAAATCTCAGGCAGAGCAGGGAGCTAATTTTGGGTGACACATGCATACCTGTCTCTGATCCAATTTTTTTGTCTTTTCTTGTGTGTCTAGTGCAATTATGGGCCTTTGCAACTGTGCTTTTGACAACAGTATCCCAATACCAGGAAACCAAGACTAAATGCTTAGTGTATGTGCACATTTTGTCTCCACTCCAATTCTTTGCAGACTTTAATCAGGATTGTGAATTTGAGACGTTACAATGGCAGCTTCTCCTACCTTCCAGCTGAACACTTGGGAGGAACTGGGGGTCCTTATAGCAGTGAGCTAGAAGTGAACAAGTTATTACAAAACAATGAGGCAGATAGTGCCAGATCATGGCGAAAAGGTTACTCAGGGCCTTTGCAATCCCAGCCCAGCTCAGACTGGCGATCTATGGATGGAGTTTTTGTCCTTGTCTGGCTTAATAATGTGCCTTTTGCTGGTGAAACTGCTATGCCAGCTCCTTTGGCTAAGGTACTTTACTTTCTTTGGCCCAACATCTCAATACCACAATGAATTAGCTCAGAATATTTGCATAGTATCTTTGCATATTGTGTTGGCAGAAGGGTAGTGACTATTTCTTTTGGCCAGGACCAAGGGCCATCAAGCTCTAGGGTGATATGGCAACCTGTAGTTGGATAAAGTGACATGACTTGTTTGCAACATGCTTCAATGTGCATATGATGCTTGCAAGGTTTTCAACATGAATATGGTATCTAATGAGAAACTGATATGGTACTTGCTGTTCATTACAATGCAGTTTTCAGATGGGTGCTTGGACTTGCTTGTGTTAAGAGACTGTTCTCGATGGGAACTTTTTGGTCTTCTCTTCAAGCTCCAAGATGGGTCCCACATTAAATCAAAGTCCATTGAATACTTAAAGGTAGCCCTGTGCTCATAATCCTACTAGTATTGATTCAAATGCCAGAACGCCACAGAAATTAGTCACATGTATGAACCTGAAGTTTCAAATTATGGTCCTTGACCTTAAATGGATATTCAACTCACTGTTCATTTCTGGCACCTGATCCACCAAAGGTTCGCATGCTCTCTTTTGAAATTGTGGTGTCTCTAATGCAGAACCTGCCCTATTTCTGACTCTTTTTGGGTGGTGGGCATGGTTTTGGGGGCGGGGGTCGTCAAAAGGTGAAGGCTTTTCGATTGTCTCCAGGTGGGCGATGTGGAAGTGAAAAACAAGGGGGTTATGTGGATCTAGATGGGGAAGTTCTTGCTCGAGGGCAAGGTTCACACGGTGATGCCAGCAATGATCCAATGGTGTATGGGCCAACAATTGAAGTATCCATACAACAAGGATTAGCCACACTTTTCTGCCCTTCATAACCACTTGTTTCAAATAACCCCTACCAATCCTGTAGAATTGATCACACAGTTCTCTTGTCTTTTATGTCTTCTGGGCACATAAGCAACTGTGTGGTTTCCAAGGTTTCTCCGAATTCCCAGGGGTGCTCCTGGAACCTTCCCAAATGTACAAGCATGTGTTGGAGTATTCAAAAAAATGATGCCAAAAAGGGGAGCTGCATTTGTCATCAAAACAAAGATGGCAGAGTATATACTGATCAGGTCTGTGCCATCAGAAGCTCTTCAGAAACTTGTCTTGGTTTCGTAGCTTGAGTTTTCCCTTTAAATAGCAGAAGGATTGTCAGTCTTGAAACAATCCATAAAAATCTCAGATTATTGTTCCACTGTAAGGATGAGTAGTAACTAGTAACCAAAGGCAGTGGTTTGCACAAATGGCAGGATCATTCAAACTACTTGTCAAGTGATTTCAACAGCTAAAATGTCACTTCTACTAGCTGTTGTATGAGTTGGTTGTTGATTGATAAAGGGGAAATCAATGAGCGCAGTAGGATTGTTCTCTCAATGTCACCATGTGATTCATCCCTGTCAATTAATAATGTCTTTTCCCACTTCATCAGTCACCACAATTAATTTAATGTTTTGCAAGTGAGAAGCTGATTTTGCTACAACTCTGTGAATTCCTGTACCTTTCTTTGTAGCCTCTTGGATTTATACATCTTATGTAGCATCTATTCTTATGTATAGTCTAGCACACCTATTCTACACCATATGCTATAACTTCACATATGCCTTAGGTTGTACTTCAACTGATCAGCCTTGTATTTTGTGATTGTATTATAGTCTGGTGGGGTTTTGAAGAGCATATCAAGATGCTAAGAAGCCAAAGGCCCTCTGCCACCAAGCTAGACAAGGTAACTTTGAAGCAAAATCTGTTGTTTTTTGTGAACAAAGATCCTTTTTCCCTTCTTTTTCGCATAACCTTGGGAACATGTGCCAGTCATAATACTTTGAATTCAGATAATGTCTTAAACAATGAAAGTAGATTATATTGATCTTTGGGATTGTTTTTTGAGGGGGGAAAATATGCCAATTTTTTGGGGGTGAAAACTTTGCTACATTTCACTAAGTTTTTAGTTGGGTGGTATTTTTTTGCCCATTTTTCTTTTGTTTGGATGATATTTTAGAAACCTATTGCGAGTTAATGCTAAAATCTTTTTTGGGATGCTTGCTTGCTTGCTTATGATGCAAGGTCAGAATATATTTTTTAATTTTAAAAACATTGATAACAACATGCAAATGAATATACTTCTTTAAAGTTTTTGTATTTCCAAAAAAAAAAAGAAAAAAATTCTACTTTATTATACACATAAAGTGCATGGGAAATTCCAAGACATGGTCATTGATTCAACAAGAGTTGCAAATTGTTTTTGGGTTAAATTATATGTATATACATATATATTCATTGTAGACTACTTTATTCAGTAAGTGATGAAGGTTTTTTGTTTTTTATATAATTCTTCTAGTTTGTGATAAAAAAAACTTTGCAAAAATTTTCCATAAAATTCTCAATTCTTTTGTCGAAAAAGCAACAAAAATTTTCACCAAAAAAATTGTTCTATGAGTCATGCTATTAGGTCATGAAGAACTTCAAAATGCATCCAGGTCATCCTCTTGAGCATCTCGAGCCATTGCCTTGGCTTCCATCAATAGATCCGTTGGTATCTAATGGATGAGATAGATATATTCCATTAAGCCTGATCATTTATGGCAATAATAATAATAATAATACAAAATAAAATATGGTAGATGTGACCTAATACTCTAATTATTTCAATACTTGAAAGGAAGGGAAAATATTTTTGATTCGAAGAAGTAACCATCTTCATATTCGCACATTGCTTGATAAGGTCATGTTAATGTACCATGGCAAACATGTTTTAGTTCAAAACACAAAACTTCCTTAGGAGCTTGATGGTACATTGAAAATGATATTGTTAACATTTCAACTTGGGGCAAAAAAATTACGACACATTGTTGTTGTTGTTGTTGTTATGAACAACAATTAAATTCACATATGAAGTTTGAATTATCCTTTGGAGTTCATAAATGACCCTTCTTAGGTCCCCATTCCAAAAAACATTCATTGGATGATAAATGTAGCCATCAACCCCATTGAGCTTGAGGTGGTTATGATGAACTAGTTGTTATGGTGGCATGAAATTTATGAAATGGAAATGTAATCCAATTTGGGTTGCAACTATTATAACTCTTAATGGCTACAAATGTATACTTTGGGAAGTTGAATTTTTTTAATAGATAGTGTGACAATTTTGTTTTTTCTTTTTTTTTTTGAAGCCGACAAATTACTTAAAGCAACAAAATGGAAGGTTAGGATATTGCTTCTTATTAGTGTTAAGAAAAAGAGGTTGAAAAAGCAATTGAAAAAATAGGGTTTTAAGTAGAGAACAAACTACCCGTTGGTGTTCACGGTTTGACTCATCACAAACCCAGCTCATTTCGAGCTCAAAGGACTTATCTTTGGCCTCATCATGGACTCCATAAATGCTGCAACCCAAAAAAAATAAAAAATCATTTTGCTATTTAACTTGAACCCCACCGTCTAGTTTTAATTGAAAATATTAATTGATCTTAGTTTAAATAAGAATACTAAAAAGAATGACACCAAGTTTATCATCTAAGTTTGATTGCATCCTGCATATTTGTCCATCCTCAAAATTCACCCGCTAATTCCTTGTGGGTCTAGATAACTTTCAAACTCGAAAATAGTGCAATACATTTGGTGTTAAAAATTTCCATTCTCATTTTGAAGTTGAGAACCATACATTTGACAAGTTACTACAACCACAAATTTCATGTTCCATTGCACTTCTTCAATCAATTTGTGGTAGTGAATATGAAGATATATAATTGTGCACTCTTTTATCTATAAAGAAAAGAAAGTTCATACAATAGCATTCCCAATCAACTTACAATGCAATTTAAACGTAGACTCAATCTTAACATTAAAATCACAAACCCAAATAAAAGAATTCATGATTGCATTTTTTTAATATGACTTCATTTCAGTTTCCCCTGAGCTTTTGTTGGGTGATGAAAAGAAGAGTTGCGAGCAACCAACATTTTAGCAACGGCCATAACACCTTCACGACATGTCATTTGTGCGAGCCTTAACTTCTCAATTTCACTGAAAACATATATCTCAAACCCACTCTTTTAACCACATGTTCCATAGACATCACTTGTTAGCCTTTTTGCAAAAGAATTTGTATTTATCGAACATGAAATTTGAATTAATAAAAAATTAATGCATTAATATTGGCCTATAGATATATATATATAAGTGTGAATAAGTATTACGTCTTTGCAGCTTGACGTCCTTTGCCAATTGCTGCACCATAATATCGCTACATTCACATTTCAAACGGCCATCTTCCAATGAACTTGAGCTAGTTATGTCTTGAGCTTCATTTTAAAGTTTCTCTATAAAGTTGATCTTGGCAAAGTGGAAGAATGCAAGCAAAATTATTAAAAGACTACAAGAACAAAAGATGGTTGTTTAAAAAAAATCAATATTACATAAGCAACACCCGAAGGGTCAATCGTGTAAAGTTGAGGCCCATCCATGTCATAACCACCTATGATTGATGATGAACCAAATGGTCTACATCCATGGACAAAACTTTACACTTTCAAGTTGCAAAACCATACAACTTCCAAATTGCTCCAAGAAATCATGATGACATCCAAATACAGTAGTCCACATCCAATTAATGTAAGCTTACATTTTGTGTCTATCACATGCAAAGTCATTTGAAATGGCACTATTTTTGGGTTCATCAACAATATTTGCGATTTTGGGGCCTTGGTTTTGAGGGTGAAGAGAGAACCTAAGCCACCAATAGAGTGTGCAAAGATGAGAATAGTGGGCTACACGATTGCTTAGCTCCTTGATAGGCACATCCTCACCATAGAAGCTGACAAAAACATTGTGCGACCATTTTATCTGCAGATGTATAGTAATCTCTTGGCACCCAACATTTCATTTTTGAGTGCATGTTACTATGTTATGTGGAGGGTAAGGACCATGGATGGCCTCATTCTCAGTCACATACCTGGCATAAAGAACAGGTAAAATTTTTCTTTTATAAATTAACAACCCCGATTCATGTGAGATGAGAGAGAATGGCACCTTAGACACAAGGTTGCTCAATTTTTACCTTACACACAAGGTTGAGACCCTTGCATGTTGTAAGGTGCCATCCTCTATGCCATTTTATGCCATCCTCTGTTGAGGCAGAGATTTTACTGAGTGTAAGACACACTCCACATACACGAGCAAAATTCTACCAGTTCCTAATCTCAACTAATAAGATAGATTGACCGAGATACAACCCCAGATGAAAATGGCACTTTAGACCCTTGGCTCAAAATCAAAGAAATAAAAGAAGTCCAAGATGACCTGAGATAGTTTGCAGCCTCTGTCCTCGCTCGGGTAACAATTTGTCTTCCATCTGCAGCTAAGCCTGCCAAGGCCTGCATTCATCAAAGCATATATTAATCCTGACTTAATTAATTTTCCTTTTTCATTTGCAGGTACTTTACAATAGCTTAATGCCCTCTGGACCTACCCTTTCCATCTACCAAATTTGCATTTACTATTATGTGATGAAATCATGACATTGTATTCAATAACAAATTGTGTTACTAATCACCATTCCAGCATGGCGATTGATTGCATGGATTCTGCGGTTAGAACCCTCCAAGAGCATTTTTGAACTTATGAGCTTCTCCACACCCTGTGGCCATCACAAAATTCATGACCCATAAATCTGCATTTGAATTGTGCCCAAACACACTACATACTCTATAAAACCAAATATCAAATAATGAAAATAAAATTACTTGTTTGTCAAAACAAACTGCTGAACTTGATGAATTTCAGCTTCTACTTATTTGATGTTGAGATTCCACCCAAAGATCAAACAAAGGTTCAGAAAAAATAGTCACCAAAACCACACCATCTTTGCATCTGACCCCAACCACCGTTCTGCCCACCCCTCCCCATTTTTTGCCTTGTAAGCTCCATCTAGATTGACAGAAACCCTACATTCTACTAGACATAGTAATATTAATGCACAAACATATCATGTGGGAAGAAGAGGCATGTTGCATTTGTGCATGAAGACTGTAAAATTCATACTCCTCATCATCATATGAATGTTCTGGAAATCTAGGATTTGGGTCATGTTGCAACTTCCCACAGACTGCAGAATTCCCAATCCTCATCATGATACATATGTTCTGGAAAATTCTAGGACTTGGGTTGTCCCTATCTAGTATGAGCAAGAGAATACTCAATCAAATGTTTTGCACATTGGGATGGGTTTAGGGTTGCACAACCACCCGCTGTTGTCAACTGCTTTTGTGGCATACTCAATTTGAAAAACACGTCCATCAGGTGAGAATGTTGTCACTGATAAATCATACTGTTCCATAGAGATTACAACATAGAGATTGATTTGTTACATACTTTCAAGTCTCTTGATGCAATTTAATTATAATTCACAATAGGAATCCAGGACTGGAGCAAGAAACTCATTTCTTCTGCTTTAGGGCATCTCTAGATACTGAGAAGAAGCTCAAGAATTTTCTTTGCAATCATCCCATAGCCACAGTCCAAATTGCATCTTCTCAAGAAAGAACTGGTCAAGAAATCTTACCCCAGTTCCAATGGTGCTCATGGTTGCAAACAGATTCTCTTGTTAGCCAGTTTACTGCCTTGCACCTGTGACATCAAAATCATGCATATATAATATAACAAGATGTTATAGCCATAGATAAGCAGATATAAATTGTGACATTGCAGCTTAATCTAGAACAGGACCAGAAATCAATCTGCATACTCACATTTTGATCACCCATGGATGACAGGTATCATTTAATGTATTAACAGATTAAAATTGAAAAATTACAAAAACAATTGTATGTAATTCTCAAACTAAAGACATGTGAAAAAGACCCATGAAATGAAACATAGATCATAAAATAATCAAAGCATTGAAAGAGATACAAATTGAATAACGTGCACATTTGTGTGTCTTGATGATTACAAAAATCACAACCACCCATTTGGAAATGAAGAAAGATAATACACTGAGAGTTGGAATCTGACCTTTTCTGCTTTCCAGGCAAAAGAATTATGTTGAGAGAGGTAGAGAGAGCAAGCAAAAGAAAGGAACAATAGAATTCCACATAATTCTAGGAAGAAGAGAAGTGGTTTGTTGTTATTCCCATCTAATTAAACTAACCACTATGTCCCCAGTCCTGGACATCCAACTGCAGCAGTTGAAACCTGCACTGCTTTTTTTTAGTGTACCTGGACAGTGGGATATACCTATTGCTCTCAAAAAGGGCCATTAAAGAAATATGATTGACTTTGATTGGTGAGTCACAATGATGGCTACAGTATTTTATGCCAGGTTCAAACAAAAATCATGAGTGATAATGGAACCATGTAAACCACAGTTAGGTAACCTTGAATCTGAATTTTTTTAAATAGCCTAGAGAATACAACTAGGTCTCCAGCTGTCACCCACACATTGGTTCCAAGTTCCAGCCAAAATCATGCACGGATGTGAATTTTCTCCGCTCTAATGATGAAGCAAAAAGATTCTTGTGGCTATAACAAGGTAGTTTCCTGCTGCACAAGAGGAGAGGAATTTGTAAGCCAGATGCAAAAATTTGACAACCCACAAAACTACAACACATTCAAGTGGCACAAAACAGACCCAACAGGAAAGAATTGCATCAAATCTGTTGTGTTCACTATCATTACTATGGTAAAATTACAGAGATTCTAAGCTAAATGCCGCCTGTCTGAGATGTTCAAATTTTACAAGCTCTATATACTGAGTGTGCAAAAATTGGAGCACATGATGCCAGTTACTGAACAAAAGATCCTGATTTTTTCTCCTTCTTTGCAAAATTGTCAGATATCTCCATCATTGATCCACTTGGATTCACCAAATCCATATCCTCTCCACATTCTGCAATGCAAGAGAACTTTAGAATGCCACCACAGAAATGCCAGATTGGCCTTCGAATCCCAATCAAGATGCACTACAAAGGATAACACAAGAACAGAATTTTCCTGGATCAGCTACAGCACCTACAGCACCTTATGCAGCCAGGGGGTCACAGACAACAGAAGCCTACCTTGAGCAAGCTTCCGTTTCCTAGACCAGATGGCAGCCTTGAATCCTCGCCTCTCTCCCCTGGCAGCATCAATAAACTCTTCAGCCATGATTTCATCAAGTTCCCTATCTGACATTTCTAGCAGTGTGGCCACTGTATACTTGCTGGAGGCCAGCTTTTTAGCAAAATCACGAGCTGTCTCTTCTTCCAGGAAGTTGTGAAGCAATGCCTCAATGTTGTCCTCCAAGGAACCTGCCATGAGGTCCTGATCCAAACTGTCTTGTAGATTCACCACTCTCGTCAACTTCTTTTTAAGATACACGCTTGGAGAAAGAGCTGCACATATCCATCAGCAAAAGAATCCATACTCTTCAAAAACCTCTTATGAGACCCTACTAACCAAAAAAGCATAACCACTCTAAAAATAACATAGGGTTCTTTTATATGATCTTATTGATGTCAGAACCAGTGGTCTTGCTTCCAAGTCACCAGATGAATTTCCAATTCACAGTCAGACTGGTGAAGACAAACAGGACCCTGAAAAGAAACTTTCCAAGGGAAAAGTCAAACCTTGTAGCCAAAGAAAAACAAGAGTTAAACAAAAGAGATGCAAAAATCCAGCAAGTAAATCAGTCTGCCCTTTAATGTTAGCAAAAGAATATCACAAAACAGAATATTTATGAAAACAAAGATACAGACAAATAGGTAACAAAAAGCAAGCACAGCCACAACAGTGACAAAGATAGAGAAATTGCCACACCTCCAAAGTAGGGAGTATGGACAACACTTGGGGGTCGACCTGGAGGAGGGGAGCAGAGGAAGCGAGCCTGCCTTCGAGCAGATCCAACCCGTGACTGTTTAGGACTGCCCCCAATCAGATCATCTAACATATCAAACCATGGCCATTTGCAGGGAATATTACCAGCCAGTTTATCTTTCTCCTGCAAAGCATTTTGCAATAAGAAGAAGAATCAGCTAATCCATTCCTAATGCATATCACACTAGAAACTACAAAGCACATGCAATCAATTTGATCTGATCAACAGAGAGAGGTCACTTATCCAGTAATCCTCAGAGCCAAAGAAAACAATGACAGATGCTTTCAAAGATGATGCAACTCTCTGCTCACTAAAATATACCCATGTGAAAAACTTGGAAGACCATGTGCATACCTGACGATAGCGTTTCTTCAAGCTGTCCACCTTCATGCGACATTGCTCCTGTGTCTTGGGGGCCTTTTCATCATTCCCGCATGTTGCATTGACTATCTTTGAGACTTCTGCCCAGTCTTTGCTGCGGAAGTTGCTGCGGTCCAAGGCATGGAACTTGTCCCTGTTTTGAATTAGGGTTTCACATTGAGTGATGACACTAAACATTTGTTGTTTTCCTCTTCTCCCTGACAACAACAAAAATCCAGT
>Ga0209208_10003402_pt1 | contig 22770 bp, 13 predicted proteins | sample S1TSphfallax_3_FD_187694 | JGI IMG/M metagenome (GOLD analysis project Ga0209208, IMG submission 187694) | Host-associated microbial communities from peat moss isolated from Minnesota, USA - S1T2_Fd - Sphagnum fallax MG (SPAdes) (version 2) | ecosystem: Host-associated > Plants > Peat moss >...
AACCTCTGCTTTACAATATGTCCTCAGGAAGCTCACATTTCCTGTAATCAGTAACAATTTCACTGGGACTACAGATGCCTGTAATCCTAAACCCTTAATTTATGGTAAGCTGTATTTCATTTTAGCTTGTCCATGTAAAAGCAAGCATCTAAGCCTATGGCAAACAGAGGCCTACACAGAGGATAGTGGTTGAGATCTCTTAAACCCTGAACATGTCCTTTAAGCTCACGACTAGTTATAAATATATCAGGTCTGACAACATAGCAGCAACCAATCAGCAACAATGAACAAAGGAACCCAATGATAAAGAGAAGAGACTACAAAGACCAAAAGCACAACAGAGGTGCAGTTTGAATCACAGCAACAATCAAATTCATGCAATGATTGCAAGATATCATGATCATCAATAACCACCACTTGCTGCTACTTATGATGCCAAGATCAAATCCAGTGTCTTAAGGACTATTGAAATGGAAATGCAGACATTCCAAAAAACTTAAATACAGCTGCAGACTTCATTGGCACGAGCAAGCTTCAGGGTCTGGTCCAGGAACTCAGGCCCCAGGTTGCATAGGGCTTGGTATCATGGCACAAGTAATGCTCGAACACTGAGAGTCACTTCCCAGTGAAGAGCTTCTCTTAAAACACAAGCAGATACAGTCAGATTGACAATGTCTCATTCGTATGCATACAATGCTGCAGCGCCACAAGGCAATTGAAGATGTCACCATCCCAAGTATTTTCTTGTGACAGAGATAAAGCAAACCTAATGTTTGCTCGAGCTCATCTATGAGAAAAATGGGATTCACACTCACATTTGGAGTTGGTATGATATAGCATAACCAAAACTGCAAAAAGAGGTTCTGACATATGGTGCAAATGAGTAGCGTCCCCAGAAACAAAGCTGGCAACTATAACGGATACTGCTGGCTAACTACAGTGTGAGGGGGCAACAGCAACTCAGAAGGTGGCACCAAATTACACACAGAGGAGTGAAAAGCAGTTTAATGTGTCCCACCGAAATGGAAGAATTGTTGGGGGACAAGTTCACTCACATATACGAGCGACCTGAGGATTCTCCGGATGTATCTCATCAGCAACGCGAAGAACGGAATCGATGTTGGTCTGCTGGGACAGCGATTGAGGGACGGCAGCAGAAGACGCTGAGGATTCATAACCCAACCCGTACTCGTCTCCCACAAAGCTCCCCTTGGGTTCCTCCGCACGCAATGCCGCGCGCACCAGATCCTCCCATTTCTGCAACACTCGCTTCGAAATCAAGTTCGGCACCCTGGGCGGCCTGTCCATCGCTGCTGCTAAAACTCAGATCTTTCTACACACTTCAGAATCCTTCACATATCATCTACTTCAGTGGTCTACTTTCTACATCTTCTGGACCTCCTCGCAATTTTCAGTCTGCTAACGCCTGCTCGCTCTTGTTTCTCAAGCCCAGAACCCTCCTGCTCGATCTCTTCAACAGTTATTCTCAAGACTCACACACACCTTAGGCAATAGGACCTTCTTGCAACTACAACCCAATGGGGCAACAACCCAAAAACAAAGATCGAAGAATGCGCGTTCCCAACTTGTAAGAGCTTGAAGAAAGAGCAAGCACGTCCGCCATGACCGACCGACCCACACGCGCAGAAGGGCTCCGTCTACACTCCAACACCCCCTTCCAACAGCGTTTTCTTTTCGGCGAAAATTCACCCAAATGGTCCCAAAAAAAACAATTCAAATTGGCGAATTTCTAGCGATTATTGAGTTTGAATCGCCCAATTTTAGAACCCAAAAAAAAAAAACAAAACCCTTTTAAACATTTTTTATCGCCAGATAAGTCCAAACTTCCCAGAATCTCGCCAGAAACATAGAATTATTATTTTTTTAAATTATTTCTTCTTTTCTTACAGTCAAATCTGGCTAATTCATATTGTGGATGAATCGCCAATAAAGCAACTTCATCACAAAAATTGAAATTTTTCTAATTTTTAATTTATAAATTAAATTAAAAACAAACAAACACTTCGTAACAAAAGTACGATTGGACTTCGGCTAACGAACGCGGGAAAGAAAACTGAAACTGAAATTTCCAGGAAACCCTCTGTCCGTCCGTCTTTTTCAATGCTCGTCATTTACCGTGCTCCTCGCCCGCGCACTAACAACCGAAGTTTCATCCACGTTTCATCCACGTTTCATCAAATTTTCATCCACTTTTCATCCACTGTTCTGCTTGACTATAATTTTTGACACACGCATTTTCAAATGGAAGTGCATAATTATTATTCACATTCAAATAAATATAAATGTATAATTTTGAATGTGTAAGTGTAAAAACTATGTTACATTATTTTTGTAAGCCCAAGATAAAATGTAGGTTTTAATTTTATATTTTTAATCACACACATTTATAATTAATTATACATGCAAATTTTCACACATAATACAAAATTAAGCTTAACGTATGTACCTTAAGCTTTGGAGTAATGGAAAAATTAAATTAAATTAAATTAAATCAAACCTTTACAACTTACAAAACGTGTTTTTCAATATTTTCTCTTTCAATTTGCGTACCATTTTTTTTTCAATTGAATTTGAGTTCAATCCAATTCAATCTTACTCTCTAATCATGAAATTTAATATGATTATTAAAATCATGAAATTCCCAACTAGAAAGCTGAAAGTGATACCTTGCAACCAAAACCCTAATATACAAAAAAAAAATCATCCAAATACATCCAATGAATGAACACCGGTACCAAGTTTCCAATCCCCCACTTATCATCAAAAACCCGATGATAGATGGATCTTTTGAAGTGTTCATTATGATATTGATTTTGTTATGGTGTGGGTGTGGTAATGTCACTCCCCATTCCAACTATCTCATATTCCCAAATGGGAACAACCCATTATCTTATGGGAATGCAAAGTTCACACATTGACACAAAATGCTCTTGGATATCAAGATTCCATGGGGTTGAGTTCCATAAAATGTGGATAGGCATGACATAATCAAATGTCCTATTACATCAACATGGGAATAACACATTTTTACATAGCAATGACATGTTATCATATGGGCACACAAAGTTCACATGGGTGACAAGACACATTCTCGAAATCATCGGTATCGATCAACTTCTAGCACATTGATGTCATCTTCTGAAGGATTCAAGTTATCATGGCAAGACATCACATTCCCAAGATAATGGTATCACATTCCCATGTAAGAACTTAGAGTTCCCATTCCATATTATGTTCCTTGTCCATACCATATCACATTATGCCACATTAACATCCTGCCACATCAATGCCACATTTGCACCACACCACATCACATCATGTCAATGCCATGCCACATTAACAAAACATAACACCAAACCACATGAACACCATGTTAATATCACATCACATTATGTCATGTTAATGTCATGCCACATCTATGACATGTCATCCACCATGGTGATGCCTATGTGACAAATGGTCATAAATGAAGATTCATCTTGACTTTCCTAGAAATGTGTGCCAAAATGTGTTGAAAGATTCAACATGTGCACCTACAACACTAGACCCACACACTCACAAGCTTGTAACCCCACATTTCATATATCCACACTCATCACCAAATGGACATCCATCAATTGGAGAACCTTTTCAATTTTGGGAAAAACATCTATAATACAAGGGCAAATTCAAGACATGTCAAATATATATAAATTTAAGCTACAACTATGGATTTTTTTAATTTTTGAAAGTTTTGGCATAGATAATATTATTAACAAAAGATGCAAAATCATAACAAGTACCATAATACCTAAATGGATTCACCACTAATTCCATATATATATTCAAAAAATTATCAAACAAAAATGCCCAAATTTTGCAAGAATGATGTACATGTTGCCAAAAGTTTTGGAAACTTAAATAAGGCATTGTTGTAATGGCTTTCATGGCACACAATTGTGACATGAGAATTTGCAAAGGCAATGACAACATCAATTTTCTATTTGTCACATGTAAACATGGGTAAGTTAGTTTCAATTTTAGTGTGAACATGATTTTAAATATTTAATGTATGGAATATAATTTCAAGTTGTGTGATTTCAAATCATTTTTTGATGATTTAAGATTTCAAAAAATTATTTATTTGCTTTGTGAGTTTTTTGTTGTTGCATTAAAAAAATTGCATTTAATTTGTGTGATTTGCATTTTGTTTCTAGTTTTGCATTCTTGTATTGTTGTAAATGAGTTTCATTTTGAATCACCAAAAGTGTTTTCTTGAATTTTGTGTAGTTTAAAAAGAATTTTTTTTTTGCATTGGGTTTTTTTTAGTGATAAGTGTTATGTAGTCATGTTTTGAAAATTTTGTATTTTGTTTGTGTTATTGTAGCTAAATTACATTTGTAATTACGGGGGGTATCTTTAATTTGTTTCACTTGGAGATTTTTGTGATTTTTTGTTGATTTTTTTGTGTTACTATATGAAGGATCCAACATCACAATAGCCTTATTATATGCATATTGTGAAAAAAATATTCAAAAGCACAAGAGGGCCCATCTTCCCATCACAAGGGGGCTTCATTTCCCTATTTTTCTTCTCTTATCTTTCCTTATATCTACTAGTATGGACACGAAAATTTGTAACAACAATGGCAAAAGCCACTACCACCACCAACATCATTGTAATAACTTGGAGCTCCAACCAAATGGGTTGTTGTCAATGCTAGAAAGGGTGGGGAAGCTCACCGCTTCATCATCATCTTTTTATTCATTATTGTCATCATGTTGCATTGCCACATTAAAAATAATTACAATAGGACGAAAAATCAGGCGAAAATAACTTGGAACTCTATAATACCATCATCACATGAATCCAAGTTCCTTTAAACCTCCTAGGCTTTGGGAATGTTAGGAAGCTCGCAACATCTAAAGGGGATTCAAAATAAAAAGGATCAAAAACCTAATCCAAACATCCCTAAATCCTCCTTTTTAATTTGCATTCTTTCCAAAAAAAATTAACCTAGAATACCAAAATAATCAAGATTTGCACCAATCTGAACATAACACATGTTTACATTTTTCATCCATGTGGAAGATGTTTCATCCATAATTTGGATGCACCAATTTTTGTTACTCCCATTTTCATCATGTTTAGTGGGTACAAAAAGTTTAATATTAGACAATGAAAGTTTTTTAAAATTAAAACCATGGAATTGGACAAGAAAATAACATTTCAATTAATCCCATTTTAGAATTATAATAAAAAAAATTTACAATGTCACATATTTTGCATATGTCCAATCAATGTGTTATTTGCATCATTGATCTCCTAGAAATGAAATATGTATGTGAAATTGTAAAGGATTTGGCAACAAACATTTTTTTAATCCAAAGGCCACATACCTAAGTTTCACATTAATTTAAATTTTCTCAAGAAATTCACACATAAGATCTCAGATTAAAATGTCATTTACATTATTGAGTTTCTTAAAAGAAGGATTATACATGTGAAAAAAATTAGATCCATTAAAAACAAACCTTTTTAGAAATCAAATTTTATTAGTTGTGTGAAACAAGTGCATACCAATTGCCAACAACTTAAATTAATTTTGATGAATCCAAAACGTTACATTTTATAAGTGGTGGAATGGCATGTCATCAACAAACAAGGATAATATTTAAATTATAGTTGCAATATTCAAACAAAAATATAAAAATGGAAATTTGTGGTGCATAAATTATGCATCTCTACTTGTGTTTTATTAGGCGTGCTTATGTTTTAATCTTGGCTTGGGAAATATTGGCCATGGTTAGGATTATCATTCCGAGATGAAATTTCAAGATGTAACTTTCATATACCACATGGTTGGGCTTAACATTTGATGACAAGGTTGTATGACATGGGTTTTAAACACCACATGGATAATTTGTAAAAAACACAAATTAGTGCATTGGGAATTTACCAACCATGTCCAATTTAAACATTCCCCTTAAACAAGGATAAAAAATATTAAAAACATTAAGGTACAACGGTGTTAGTGTTATTGCAGATATTTTGAATTCAATCATCAATTACCTATTGATTATTTGTGATGGTGAAATCAAATGGATGTGTCATATACCATTTTTTGGGTGTTCATAATGTGCTTAAAGTTGTTCACCATACAAAACATTTCATGGATGCCTTGAACTAGGGTTACAGCAGTAAGCCCACAAGTTGAACATTTCGATTAAGGGTTAGGATTTGGTTACCTTGGATTTAAGGTTAAAGTTTGCCATTATGATGACACAAGATTCCATAATATGGGATATTTGGAAGGTAGCAATGGGTTTACACAAAGAAGCTACAATTCAAATTGTTTGCACCATTATCATTTGGAAGATTTTTCAAATTTCAAGGTTAATTCACTTTCACGGTTAATCACCCCACCAACAAGCCTCATCAATATTCAAAAGTGGTTAGTGACATTAAACTAAATCATTTCGTTCAAAAGTTTGACAATTCGTATGATATGTAATCCATAATTCCTAACATTTTTCTTAGCATGGAGGGGTTTGTTCCGAGTTTTTATGGATGAATACCATGAATTTAATTACACCCATGCAGTTAAAATTGAATAATGGTGACTATATTTGTTGCCCAATTATGTTTCCATTATTATAATGACCATGGTTATTAGTAAGATGTCAACAATTCCAAGTATTAATTTTGTATTTGAAAGTGAAAATCCTAGTGGTGGTGAAACCACTAAAAGCAAAAGTGAATTAAAAATGGTGGAACCATTGGGAGTGAGGATACCGACTTTTCCACTAATACATGGGGTCTATTGTTGATGTTTAACCCGATTCTTGAATTCTTTTAGAAAATGCCAAAAAACTACCAAAAGATCCAAATAAATAAATTACAAAGTGTATAAGAGTTCAAATGTGAGTTGCATGAAAGTTTGGAAATGGCATGTGTGGATCAAGAGGCTCATCATTGTGACACAAGGTGTTATAAAAGCAAAGGGCATCCATATTAGGGATGGGATTGTGGCCAAACAACTTTGGCATCAGGTGCGGGTGTGATGTTACTTCAACCCACATAACCAACCTTAGCAAGTGTGTTCCAAATTATTTAGTATTTAGAGTTGTTAACATCTCACTTGCTTGAAACATATTGAAACAAACAATATTGAAACACATTGAACTAAACATGGTAGGAAAACATATGTTGATTATTGGGTTTAACAAGGACAACTCAAGAAATTCATTGCCATCATTAGCTCAACAATAGTGTGGCCAACGCAATAAAGCCACATCACAAAAAAACCAAAGGAACCAAATTAGAAAATGTTGTTTCACAACATATTTTATTGAATAGGGAGAGAAGACAAATGTTGGAGGTGTGGTGGGCTTCATCGGAAGAAAAACTACCTTAATCCACCCCAAACAATTACCTCCAACTTCAATCCAAGTAGCCATGTTCCGATTATAATATTTTTGAACATGTTGCAAAACATTATATCACATTAAAGTTGAAAGTATGGACAAATAATCACAAAATGTGAATGTTGATAAAGGATAAGGTTATAGGAAATGCGAAAAATGGAAAGTGGCACCAATAAGGGTTCAACACCCAAGTCAACACCAAGTTAACCAAATAGCCTTGAAGCAAGATTCATATGTTTCATTATGAGTATGAAATCCCAAATGAAACCAAATACACCAATTTTAGAACCAATGAAGGACAAATCATCACCATTTGATCATGATGACAAGTTGAATTAGTTGAGTATTTTTTTTTGGTTTTCTTATATGTCTTTCTTTTGTTATTTTGTGTGTTTCTATGTCTATTATTTATTTATGTGTTTATAAGTGACCCAATTGTGTCAAGGTTCATCATAGTTGATCATAATGTGTTTTTAATATCTTGCATCATGTTATTGATTGAAATTATGTAAAAATGTTTTTGTTAAATTTGTCTTACAATAGACATTTAATTTCCAATTTGGAAATGAAGATTCAATTTAAGTTTTCAAGGCAAGGTATGTTTTTATGTTTGTTGTTTTGCATAAACATTATTTATATATTGATTTGAACTTTTTTTTTTATGATTTGGGTCATTGGGTGAAACCCATAAACACCACCCAGTTTTCCAAAAAAATATGAATAAAGTTTAATAAAGATAGGTGGGTTGATAATTTTTGTTGGAATAAGAGTTTTTTTTTTAACAATGTAGAGAAACTTTGACTTACCATACAAACATAGGACCAAAAATATGGGCCAAACTTATTAATGTGTAATGAATTATTTATAATGAGAAAATTTATTATTTCATTCATTCTACATGAATTTGTATATGTTGTTAATGATGTTTACATGAACTTGATTCCTCAATCTTAAGATGGGGAAATGGTTATTGTTATGGTGTAGGTTTCTTAATGTTCAAGGTGTTATCAATAAGATCCAAATTGACATTTTAAAACCTGAAGGTGCATTTGTAGAAGATTACTACTACCATAAAATTAAAAGATATAGGATAATTACACAAGTTGTTATAAATTGTAATAAATTTTTATTAACATGTTTGTAGGTCTTCCAAGGAATGTCAAAGATTCCATGTTGTTGCACACATTTGTTTTGTATAAATAAACACAATACAATGGTTTGTTTGAGATGGTTAAAGATTATAACTAATGGTGTCCACCATATATCATGGGTGACAAGGGCTATCTATTGATATCTTGAATCATCACTCCTTTCAAAGAAGAATAAAATATTTTTGTTTTGGAACTATTACACAATAAGAAACATAAGGGGACATTTAATTATGGAAAATGTTTTTAGCATTTTGAAAAAAACCTTTCATGAACTATTTGCAAAATTTTACTTCAGTGTATCCTTTTTGCCTAATTAATTCACTTGTTGTCATTTATTACACAATTTACTTAAATTTCATTGTTTGAAGAATATGAATACAAGATTGCATCAAACTTTAGATTGTTTTAGAACATCTACCAACATATAATTTTTCATTTTTTGCATGTGTAGATAATTTTTTTTTGTAATGCTAATCCACAATAGTAATTTTGAAAGAAGTAACAAATTATTTTTTTGCGAGCATGTCTTTACAAAGTGTCCAACTTTCATGACAACATTTTATCTTTTCCATTAACAATTGAACAAATCAAGCATTGAACTTATGATATTATTGAATTTTCCCCCAAAATCGAATTTGCTTAAAAAAACATTATTACAAAATGTGGGTGTAATTCATTAATCCCCATTCACTAAGCTAATGAATTCATCGTTTCCCCATTAAGTTCCATTCATTATAATTATTGAATTTACTCAACATCTAGTGAAATTGTTTGTCGTATATGGATAATTTTTGTTGTAGTGAAATTTAGTAGCCCAAGAATCTTGAAAAATACAAGCCTTGTTTTAAGACCTTTTAAGTTTATTTGTTGGAGAATCATGTGCATTAAAATTACAATGTACAAATACAATCAACAATTCAAGCAAGAGAGGTGCTAATGAACTTGTAATGTTATTACCTTAACTTTGCCTAGTGTAAAACAATTTGAAACTCATATTATAACAAAGTGTGTCCTTCTACGTCAAGTGATTTCATTAGATTTAGAGTGAATTCATTGGTTTAGTGAACATGGACTAATGAACTACACCCACATTTTGTAGTAATGTGAATTTGCATGTTGCAACTTTTATAATTTCAAAGATAATGCCTATCATTGGAATTCATCTCTTTCAAACTTCAAAGCTCTTAACTCCCAAGTGACTTTGGTTTGTGAAAAACTACAACAAGTTTTGTTCATGATTTCCCTCCCATTTCAATCCTAGTGACTATTGTAGCAACAAGTTGTGTTCCCAAGATTACAACAATTTCACAATCCACTCGTTAAAGCTCACGAATGTTCAAGCTTTTTTAAACAATCAAAGCAATGAACATTTTCTATCACCATTTCGAAGCTTTCAATCCACAACCTACAAGGCATGAATAAAGTGGGACTTGAAAGCAAAACAAAGAATTGGCTATTAGTTCTAGAGAAAAGGACAAGCTATGCAAACCATTAAATCAAGTGGTTGCTACTTAACAAAGCCTTTAAACCTTAAAGCACCATGAAGGTGAAGCTCTGAAGCCCTAACAACATTTATGATGAAGGAACTTACAAACACGCAGTTCTTGCCAACGATGGATGGAGACATGTGGTTGGCCTTTCAGCACAAGGGATGTTATGAAGGGTGTGTTTTGGGTGATTATTTTTATAATTATATATATATATATATATATATATATATATATATAATATTTTTCCTTCATATCAATCTGGATCTATGTTTTTTCATGTCTCCTTTTGGGGAAGAAGTTGCCCCAAAAAAGAAAAAAAAAGCCCTGGTTTGAGCTTTGGACCCACGAGAAAAAAAACTCATAATTTGGAGAAACAAGATGCAAGCTAAGGTCCAAGCCAGGGTTGAACTTCAAGGATTCAATCTAGTTGAAAATGAGTCCAAATTGCTCCCGAGGGATTTTGAACCCTGGACCCCATCTAGTCTAAAGTGGGCCTGGGGCTGGGCGAGAGCCTCTCTCCCGGTGTGAAAGCGGTTCCTAGTTCTGACCTCCTTCGATCGTGATAAAGGTTACCGTTTGGGACCCGCGTTTTGGAATCGCGGCAGCCCCGGTGCCGCCCGCCGCTTTTGTGTTCCCGCGCGTATTGGCCATCTGCACTCCGCACTGCAAGAGAGAAAACGGTCTCATCGATGATCTCTCGGGAAGCGAAGCGAGGTTGAGAGAGAGAAAGAGAGAGAAAGAGAGAGAAATGAGGCAACCCAATATGGCGTGGAGAATCCCAGCTTCGAGATCGGAGCCTGCAGAGGTGAAGCTCCGACGTCCGGAGCCATGGATAGATAGGATAGTGTAGAGTAGAGTAGAGTGGAGTGAAATTTGTGGAAGCTGAGAGAAGAGGGGAAAGGGGAAAAGGGTCTTTTTTAAAATGTTCGACAAGATGGAGGAGGCGCTAATGCATTATGTTTTGAGCCTGGAGGAGGTGATGAAGATGCAATGTGTGCCGCAATACATGCAGCAGAAGCAGCATTGCCTGAACACTATCAACATGACCACCACGGGCTTTCTAGACTGGTTGCCCATGCATCGTCCTCCCAACAGGAGTAAGCGGCAGAAGGGAGCTTTTAGCTTGCAGCAGTTTGGACAGAGTCCGAGGTTTTTAGACAAGGAGAACTTGGTGAACTCTCAGTCGGTGGAGCCTTTTTCTCCTTTTCCTGACTACTCTGGGACAATTTCTGGCTCAAAGTTGGTAGAGAAGTCAGGGAGGATCTTTGGTCATGCGTCCAGCTTCAGACAACAACAGCAGGAGGCGCCAAGCGACTTTTTCGCGGCGGTGGGAAGCAAAGAAACTGGTGGAGAACTGGCGTGCCAGAAGAGGAGGACATTGAGGAGGCGTGGGGGACCGGAGGCTGTTAGTCAGCGTCTCCTACTGGAGACAGAAGAGTCAAGCTGGGATTGTATTCAACAAGAGAGGGAAAGAGAAAACGTAAGTGATGAGGGGAAGGATATGGACAATCCTATAGACGTAGTTAATACACCTGCAGTATCGTCCTCTGTGACGACGGCCAGGAGAGGAGGCATCAAACGGGATAGAAAAGCGGCTTCTGGTGCTAGACCTGTAACTCGTGCTTCACGTCGTCTCGCGTGTTCTTCTGCAAAGCAGGATGAAGCACATGGAGAGCTCCAGGAGGAAATTGTAGCAGCAGCAGTGGTCAATGTGCCGCCCAGAAAGGCACCACCACACCTGAAGAATCAAACTGGCAGAAAAAAAGCTGCTGTTTTGCTCACACCAGTGGAAGAACCTGAAGTCAAAACCCGAAATGCAGAGCCCATGAACACGGGAAGTTCAGATGCTGATGGAAATGCTCAAATCACGGCTGCAGGAACACAGATGAGAGAGGCAGTATTCCAAGTGCCTCAATTCAGAGCAGAAGACATAGATGAAGATTCAATCCTGAATATAAATTCTGATGCAGCAGCACCGAAATCTGGTATTATTGTAGCAGATGTGCAGAAGAAGCAACCCTTGAAAAAGAAACCTCTTTGTGGAGAGAATATTTCAGCTGCCATTTTGGAAGAGCTAACTGCCAGAGTCATGTGTCCTGGTCAGAAAAACATGGCCATTCTTGAGGAATCTGCAGCAGGAGAACCTCACAATGTGAGACAAGGTCTGGCCTGGGAGAAGAGTGATGCCATGCTCACTGGTGAACCACTAGCTAGAAATAAGTATGGTCACAGAGATTCAAACATTGTTCAGGAGAAAGCATGTCCTCCTGTTTCCCAGGCACAGGGAGGAGAAGTTGGGAAAAAGTTGATGGTTGGTGAAGTCAATAGGGAGGTTGTTCAGGTATCTGGGGCAGTACTATCAAGTGCCATGGAGAGCTGTCGAGTTAGGAAGGACCCAATCTTTAATTGTAGGGGGAATTTCCAGCTCAGTGGGAGTACAGTAGGAAATAGCAAAGAGCTCAAATGTGCAAACTTTGTTAGGCAGTCTAGAGCAGCAGAACAATTTGGCTCGGCACTAGATGAACTGCCTTCTGGGAACATAGATCATTGCAAAATAGAGGTATCACCTTCTGATTTGCACCCTCAGGTCAATGAATCTGAAACAGGAGTCACAAGCAACAAGCCTGAGAACAGGGGCATGGTTGGGCAAATTGAAAGGTCTCCCATTGATTCACCAGCTGAGCTTGCACATATGTCCTGTCACACAACTCCAGAAGCTTCACTAGCCTGTGCAATAGGCGGTAATTCTTTTGACCATCATCCTCAAGCTTACATGCTTCTGCTATTTTTTGTATGCATTGTTCACAGTAAGAGGGCTGGGCAAATCTATTTTGACAATGTTGCATACTGAGTTCTTTGCAGAAGACAAGGCACCTTTTGAGCGGAGTTCAGAATCTAAGTGCACAATGGGTTTTGTAGGAACAGGTGTGGAGGTTGCTGGATTCATTTGTACCGGAGCCCGAGAATTGAAGAAGAGTGCTTTTTCTTTAACTCTAGAGGATTCTGGGTTTCAACCAGATTCTGGTGATATGGAAGTTCGTGTGACAAGAAATACATCATTGGAATATGAAGAGGCCAAGGAATGTGGTTCAGAAAAGACTGTTCTTGTCAAGCCTGGAGTGTCATCTGTCCATGGAATTATATCTCAGACAGGTGATTGTGAGCTTGATCAAGTGCCTGATAGGGCCATCTGTCTTGCAAGCAAGGATAGAGAGGCTCCTATGGTGGAAGATGAAGAAACATTTTCTTCAGGTGGTCCAGAGTGTCATGAATTGAAAGATATAGAATTTGAAGCAGAATTATTATTGAAGCAACAGCAATCTGAAATGCAACTCTCCACTGATGATGGGAAACTGATTCCTTTTACACTGCTGGAGAATTGTGAAGCTCTTGATGCCTCTCCAGATGTGGGCAGGCAAGATGTGCAGTTTCAGCAGGAGGTGAACCCAGAGTGCATTGTCACTTTGGATTGCTGCCACTATCAGAAAAGGCTCTCACCCAGATCCAAGGCCAGGGCGAGACGATGGCGATCTGATCTGGGCTTAAGTGGAAAGGAACAGCTGCGTTCTGTTGTTTTCACTGATACACCTGAAAGGATCTTACCTGTGCATAGAGATTGTGCAGACATGGTTGAGTGTGGTGTCTGTTCTCCACCCTTGCAAGAGAAAGCAAAAGTTTCACTGACTCCAACATTTATGGAGGTTAGCTATCGGCTTGAGCCAAACTCACAACAAAAGCCACAGCAGGTAACAAAGTATGCCTGCACTTATACCACTCAGATCTCAGAGATATGTGTATTGGATTTTCTTACTAAGAAACAAGTAAGAGGTTTGTGTCCTTCATCCATCTAGTGGACATCAGTGATGTTGGAAGAGTGAAATATGGAGGATTCTACTTCACTCCTCGGGCTGTCACTACTATTCATCATGAAGGTGATGGTCTGACACTTTGTGAGCAACTCTCATAAGGTTGTGACTGCACTTGTTGCATTACCTTCAATTATTCTTCTGGAGATTTCTCTGTTGTTTCACAGATACGCTTCCTTGTTTGATTTTTTTCTGTTTACCTTCTTGTTTTGTCCCCAATCTGTCTTAATTCCCTTTTTTATTTCCATCTCTTTTATGCTAGCATTTTGGCTGAATCCTTTGATCACTGCTGACAGAATTCCAGAATGTCTGGTTGATGTCTGAACATTGACCTCCACCTACTGCCAGGAGCTGATGAAGTGATCGGGGATGTTATGGTAGCTGGTCACTACCATACACATTGCTGTTGAAAGTCACTGAAACATGTGATGCTGACAATTGTTCTTCAGACCATTGGTCATGTGCAAGAATTGTCAGCATTGTTGATACCTCTTCTCAGTTATTTCTGTTTTTTTGCCACACGGGTCTCATCTTTTTCCTGTTTGCTTTTATAGAGTTGAATCTGAAATCCCTCTGATATTTGTATCAAGTTATCTCTCAATTCTATTCAGGTTGAACTATGGAGGAGTTATTGATACTTATGATTATATGAGTGTTTGACATTTCAGTTTTGTTGCATGTAGGCATCTGAAAGTCACCTGTACAAAGAAGCATATAGCCAAGAATTTCAAGATGGCGATCCAGACACAGATGATTACAAGGACCATGAGCTTCTGGAGTCTTCAGCTGCTGATAAGGTAAGGGCTGTTTTTCTATTAACAAACTTCAAGTCATATCAGACTCAGGTCAGACACACTGTTCCATTGGTGGAAGGCCATGCTATGTATGCTTGGAACCAAAGTTAGACTGATAGTATGCCATTGCATGAGAAACAATGACAGTATCACACAAACTGTCTTGTGCAGCAACATAAGAGCTCAACTTCTTCACCTCTGCTAATGAGCATCAACTCCCTCGCCAGAGTTTCTCAAGACAGCTTATCAAGTGCTCTTGACTTTCTCGAAAAACCTGAACAAGAAGAGTTGGAGCAGTCATGTAAGATATCTGCAGAATTGTCAGTTGAGAAGGTCTTGCCGGTGACATCAGCTTCAAGAGCCATACCATCTGGTGCATCCATTTCAAGGGCCTACAAATCAGACAACCCATGTGCTTCAAACCCTTTTACTATTGAGTTGGATCTGCCAACCTCCAGATTTGTTCCCATGTTATCTGGCACTCAAGATCTCTTTAGGCCTGTTCACCCCAATGTTGTTAGACTTCCTGCAATTCCTACTATGCATACAGCCTGCACCAATGTATCAAAATCCACATTTACTAGTCCTATTGTCTCCACACCTTCTAGTCCCCATCCAGTTATCTTTAGAGAACCAAGCCCTGAATTAAATTTGCCCAAGGCAGTTGACATGAATGTTGCAGTCATCAACCTTCCTCATCTTTCTTCTGTTTCCTGCAGTCAAGCAAGAGTAGATCCAGCTCCTTCCAAACCTTTCAGTTCAATCAGCCCTACTGGGGTTCCATCTAGTCTAGCAAACTTGGCAGTTTGTCTGGAGCAAGTTACTGTTGCTGCAGTTTCAGCCAATGTGAGCCCTAGAAGTCCTAAAACTGCTACATTGGCCACTACCTATAGTCCAGCTTTCTCAAGATCTGTTGACCATCATGAAGCTGGTTCACTGCAAACTAGACCAGAAGCGGTTTCAAATGCAGTTGGCAACAGTCCGCTCAGCTTTGGAGATACATTTTCCATGGTTCCTAGGCAACTTGATGCTGCAAGATTTTTGAAAGAAGCATCCACAAACAAGTCTTATAAGCTGGTGCCACAGGAGAAGAGCACAGAAATGGTTGTCACCTGCAAACCCAGTGATACCTTGATTCAGCAAATAAGTACAAAAGACGGAGAGGCTTTTGCAACCCATAGAACGTCTTCATTGGCCAAGGGGTTTGAAACTTCTGAGATGGTAGCAGAGGCCCTACTCTCTGTTCTACCCAGTTCTCCAATGCATGAGGATTATGCTTGTGCACCTCCAAAAGGGATCAAACGAGTGAATGATAAGGATAATCTGAAACATGTATCCCAAGCAAGCTCAAAAGAAGATGAGCATCCTGGTCAACTCTGTAACACTCTCAGACAAGAATACCCATCTGTATCTCCTCCTCATGTTTGTGTCCAGAGCTTTTCAGTTGAATCTTTCAAAGATGATTTTAAGGGGTCTTGGAGAGTGCCAGATAGAGTAGTGGAGGAAGCTGCCAGAAGGATCTCAAACTTGACATCCTCAGCAACTAAGGCTGGACTTGCTGATTGCAATGGTGCTGCTTTTCCCTGTCCAATGGATTCTTTGAATCACAGTGCACCCTTACCAGTTCTCTCCTGTCCAAAAGAGGGAGCACAGAAACTGCTTTCTTCTGAGGTTTCATCATCCTTCCAAGTTCAGCCTTTACAGAAGAGTTTCCCTTCAGAACCTCTTGCAGACATTGCTGAGAAGCAACGTTTTTTCTTCAACACTCCAGAGTCTGATACTTCCATGAAACTTGCACAACATGCTTCTTCAAAGTTTCCAGGTATGCTTGCCCATAAAATTAACTCATCTGAAAGCTGCAGTTCATTGGGGCAAGTTCCCAGGCCTCATGCTCGGTCAAATCTTGTCCACATGGATTCAGCTGGAGGGACAACAGCAGTCACAGTGGCACCAATTTCTGTGTCTGATGGGGCTACCAATCCATTGAGCAAGCACCCCAACCTCTCTCTTCCCAAACACAGTCCCCAGTCTGAATATTGTGGAAGTTTGGTTGGTGCTGCATTTTGTGGGAACTCAAGCAGTTCAAATCTCTTGGGATCAAATTTGGTATCAAGCATGCGATCCTTTCTTCCCCTTATACAGCAGCAACAAATACAACAGCAACAAATGCAATACGCAACTGGTGAGCTTTTGCAGACATTGTTGTGACGGAGCAGAGAGATCCTGATTACACTATACTGCCTTTTCTGCTTCTGAGTCTGATTTATTTCAACTAACAAATGTGAGAGAGACAATTGCAGGAAAACATGATGTGAAAGTGAAGGCCCTAGAAGCAGCTGAAGCTGCAAAGAGGCAGGAAGAACAACGCATGGAAGAACGGCAAGCGCGCAAAAAAGCAATGGAATTTGCCAAAAAAGCAAAAGAAAGAACTATTCAAGAAAAGATGAAAGAAGAACGAGCCCTATTGAAGAAAGAGATTCAGGAGAAAAGTAAATCTGCCAATGAGCTCCTGAGACAAAAGGGTGTTTCAGTGGGCACTGTTAAGACACAGTTTACTGACACATCAAGCAAGTTCAACTCAAACAATCATGGTACACTTTCCAAGGTAAATTTGAGGTTGTACTGTAACTGTTCCCTTTTCATTGCCATAGAAATGATCTTGGCACAAAACCTCCATTGCTGTCTGGAAGAAGTCACCACTAATTATATCTTCCCATGGTTTCTTTCCAGGAATCAGATCTGAAAGGAAGTTTAGAGAACTTGGTTTTCACCGGTTATCATGACTATGATGCTGCCATGTGTTTTATAGATGCTCTCCAGCCAAATTAGAGGGTTACCAGAAGCATTCTCTACATCTCAAGCATATGCAATGTTCTCAACTTTTGCAAATGAAGTTCTTAAGAATGTAAATGAAGTCCTTGAGAATATAGGGAGTGCTTAAAAATGCAATGTTGACAGGTGAAACGGGCGATTGAGATGAGATCAAAGCTGGAAGAGAACCGAGAAAAGCTTCAGGAAGAGCGAAGGAGAAAGGAAGAAAATTGGAAAAGGAAGGAATTAGAGAGTGCAGCCCACAAGCAGAGGCAAGAGATGACAGAGAGGAAAGAGAGAGAAGAAAAACGGAAGCGCCAAGAAGCAGCTATGAAGTGGCATCGACCCATCGAAAAGCGGCATCAAACAGAATTAGAGAAGGAGAATAAGCCCAGATCCATGGTACTCTTCAGATGTCACTCCATTGTAATGAGTTGAGTTCATCCATCAGCTCCTCCAATCTTTTGACTGTTTGTATACCCTCAATTTTTTTCCTTTAGTCATCAAGGTTAAGATGAATCTGCTGTTGTGGGACATATCAGGGAGTACACAATTGTGAGATAAGGGCGACAGAAGAGATGAGCCAGTCAAATCAAATGGATTATGAAAGTCAAAGGGCACATGAGCACAGATGTAAAATCAATACGATTCGCAACCTCAAAACAGAAGAGTGGCTTCAAGCCCAGAAGGTAGTGACAAAAGACCCATTGGCTGATTGTCACCTTGTTCACAGCATGGTTCAAATGAAAGCTACTGTGTTCTGATTACTAGTGGGTGTGACTTTTGCAGGTGGCTCGCCTAACTGGGAGCCTTGGACAAGCTTGCACAGGGCTAACAAAAGACAGTCTCCACTCCATTCTGCCTTTGTTGGTGCCTCGAAATGATGGTCATGGAACTGGAATGACTGTCTTAGATGGTCGTTACTTGCAGTCTGCTATTAGTCGGCCAAGTAGGCCTAGGGAGATTGGACCTCCAATGAGAGTTCTTCGAGCTACCGCCGAAGTTTTGCATGGTGGACAAGGAAATCTTTTGCACACACCTCCTGACTTCTGCACCCTCAGTAGCAGTAGGGGCATTGCAAACCCTGACACAGGCATGCAAAAGTTCAACTGTCTTCAGAGCCAGATGAGTGCACCAGTTCAAGGTTCTTTGCCATTGAAAGACTGCAAGGGCACCACACCTTGTCCAACTGGCATTTCAGGTCTGCACCTGCAAATCTAAATTGAGGAAATTCTATGCTATTATGATGAATAGTTGTTTGGTTCTTGGGCTTGATGTTCTGTCCCCTTGTGGAAATTCTGCAGCTGGCCAACCACTCTTTTGTGGGCTAACAGAAGAGACATTTCCAAAATCATATGAAATGTCACCCTATCAAGATTCTTCAGAAGGTGAAGATTCTCAAGATGGACAGAACCGAGTGAAAAAAGAAATTCCTCAATGGGCAAGGTGGCAACTCTAATCCCTTGTTGCACGAGTAGGGTGTTCTCAATAGGACCCATGAAGCTTTTGCAGCCCTGATTGCCTTAATTCTGCTGATGAGACAAGTCCATTACTTTACAGTGGAGAACTTCAAGGGTCAACTTTCTTGACATGTACTTTATGTGACTTCAAGTCTATATATAATGTACATTCTTTGTTCATGTTGAGGGGTGCAGTCTCAAGGACTGAATTTGATTTCTGCTTGTCATGAATAGGCCAGAGAATCTGACAATCCAGCTCACAAGGCAGCTGGAGCAGGATCCAGATGAAATATTTTCAGGTGCAATGTCATGCAGTCTTAGTGAAGGTAACAATTTCTGCACTGCCTTATGAAGAGTAGGCTTTGGGCTATCACTTAGTTCTAGGCTCAGTTGGCAAATAAAGAATGCAGAAAGGGGTGGTCATTAACCCAATCTTTGTATGTTTGCAGTGTTTGGAACTACAGGGTCTCACAAGAGGCCAGAATTTGGCCGACGAGGCAGCAGTGGTGACTGGGATAAAGACCGTGTGACATGGCAGGAAAGAATTCGGTACAAAATGTCCATGGGCTACCTTCATTGAACCTGCTTATTAGTTGCTGCCAGACTCCTAAATCCTCTGATGGGTACACTGTAATTGACCTCCAACCAAGTACTCCTTTATGTGTCTTGCACAGTAGAATCCCACCCACTTCCTTTGTCCTCTGGTTCATGCAAGAAACAAATGGAAAGGTTTCTGGGAATAGAGTATTGTACAATTTGTAGCAAGTGGTCTCTTATGTTATGTCAACACAACTAGATTGCTGTTCTAGCGCTTGTCTTCTTCTGATTTGGTAGAGATCAGTGAGACTTCCACAATTCCCAGTGTCAGGAATTGAGAGTGTTTCCAAGTTTGGGAGGAGCAGCAACATCCTAGGGTTTCCCAAGGAACTTGTAGCAGAGGTGACTAGTTTTATGACTAAGCTTTGAAATTCTTGGCCTGCATCCATGCTCACATTTTTGACCATAATGATGTGGCCAAAGTTATATTATAGAGAACTCACGTATACATGGTATTGGAAACCTCAACCTTTATGTCGTGAGTCCTATTAGGATGTATCATTTCAGTTCTCTTCCTATAATTAGTGCCTTAGTAAATTATTCAAACTTACCATAGAGAGCAATACCTTTGATCTGTGCTTTTGAACAGAGAATGCTGTTAAATTGAAAGGGTTCTTCATCTCTTTGGATGCAGCTGGAAGCAATGAAACTTTACAATTAAAATCTTGAATTTCAGCATGATGTTCTGTGTATGCCCACAGAAGTGAATCTTCTCAGGCATGTCTGAATTGATTTCCTTTGGAGCATATTTAGACAGGTTTCATGTTCAAATGCATTGAAGATTATGGACTGATATCCACTTGAGAACTATCTGTGTACAAATACTAGCATGGTGATTACCAGTGTTTTTTTGGTCAGTTGAAAGTTTTAGCTGAGTTGGAGGCTAGTGCTCGGTTGAGCTGCAGATGTCATGGAGACACCAAGATTGTCAATGTGACCAACTAGAGACATGACATTGCGGTGTAGGATCTTGAGGAAAGAAAAAATATTGCTGGGTTCTGATTTGCGAAATAGAGCTTTCTTAAATGGCTTCTTGCAAGTGCTTGTTTTATCCTATCCAAATTTTGATGAAAATGCAAGAGGGGAATTGAACCCCTTCCTGAAAACAGCATTGCCCACTGTAACATGATGCTTAACTGCACAAAAGAGAACATTAGTACCGGATCTTAGATGTGAATAGACACTAAGATTGTGGATCATGGAAGCATGGACGACATTTTCAAAACTCAATCCTATGCACTGATCAAGATTCCTGGACAAGCTTCCTGATCAAAGTCCCTGGGCATAAACAAGCTTGTTGAAAAAGCCATATGCCACAAGAAGGTTCATATATACCACTTCAACTAATAGTTCTACGTGAATAAACTATGTGTAACAATCTATGCTTACAAACAATCACATGATTGACTAATTTTCGGTGTTGCAATAAATTGCAAACTGAAAGCACAATCATTAATTCTCAATAGTGAGGAGAGTGTGTGTGTTTCACAATAAAACTAGGACAAACTTTTTTAAGTAATCATTTCAAATTGCAAAATTCAAGAAGAGAAGGTGATTATTGTACTTGAATCAAAATTCTGCACACAAAAAAACCATGAATTAATTCAATCTTCACCATGTATCAAACTTGTGAAATTTCATCATTTTCTTCCCTATAATATACTCTTCACATATATTATATCAAAAATGACATTTGGGATGTGAAAGCTTTTGTAGGATGTAATTTGGAAATAAGTAGAACTTAGTGTTTTAAGTTGTAGCACCTAGAGTATGGGGATAAAGTTTAGTAGAACAATTGGAAAACATATTGATGATGAGCTTGAAAACATTATCGAAAGTACCATTGAATGGGTTTGTAGAGACGTCTGAATAGTTGTACTATGATTTTAAACGGATATAACTTTTGCCATTGGGTACATAATACTTAAATGGATGTAAATAGCAAGAACCAAAAAACTTTATCAAACAAATATGACTCATAAGAAGATAAAACTAACAAACACCATAAACAAATTTGGGCTTTGTCCACTTGAACATAAGCCCTTGAAAATCTTCCTGACATAATCTTTGCCAACTTGATGAAGTTTGATTCACTCATCCACATCAAGAAGGTCATTTGTTCGATTTTGAATGGGATTATTTTCAACTCGTCATGGTCTTGATGATGGGAAGACTCCTCATCTTGGTTTTCATAGTCATGTTGGGACTCCTTTCGAATGGTTTTATGATTAACCTTAGCCTTTTGAGTAGTTCTTTCCACAACAATTTCTTGTTTAATTGCTTTCGCCATTTACTTTTTTGGACTATCATATTCAACATGGGCTTGTTTTTGGAATCTAAATTCCTATCATAACTATTATACTAAGTGATGCACCTCTTGGGTTATCAAATTTGGTATTGAGAGAAAAAGAAATTATTGATTTTCAAGTTTGCAACATAATACAAACATGCAAACCTATGACACATTCTCTAGCTCCCAAGAGATAAATGAAAGTGAAAGCTCAAATTATTGTTCAAATTACAAATCCTAGTTTATAATGCTTGTGTTAAGCTTTTATTGAAAATATTTAAAAATCAAATTTGTGATCATTGATGAAACCTTTCTAAAGTCATGTCACATGCTCAATTTTGAGCTCAATTTTCACTTTTATTTCCCACATTTGACTTTTTTTTAAACTAGGAGTCAAATTGTTAATTTGATTCATGGCCATTCATTTGGCCATAACACTACACTCACAATTTGTAATGGAAATTACAAACCAACTTTCAATGTATATTCACAAATATATTCAATTCCATAAAATTTTAACCCCAAAGTAAGAAAATTATTTTGGAGTGTTGAAGCTCATTGTCTTGCACTTGTGGGAACATATTTGAGTCCTAAGACACAATATTAGGTCATTCTAATGTTTGGAAATTTTTCCATTTTTTATAAAATCACTAATTTTGGTCCTTAGGGTGATTTTGAAAAACCAACTAGTTTTTAAACTTTTTTTTCATATTTTTAAAAGACCTACCAAGGCTTTATGTATTGATTTTTTAATTTTTTAATTGGTTTTCAAATAAGCAGTTCTCACAAGTTAATAACAAGTGATTATTTTAAGAATTATCTTAAGTCAATTATTAAATTTTTAATAAATTAAGACAAAAAAAAACCCAATAAATTGAAACAAA
>Ga0209208_10003403_pt1 | contig 22767 bp, 20 predicted proteins | sample S1TSphfallax_3_FD_187694 | JGI IMG/M metagenome (GOLD analysis project Ga0209208, IMG submission 187694) | Host-associated microbial communities from peat moss isolated from Minnesota, USA - S1T2_Fd - Sphagnum fallax MG (SPAdes) (version 2) | ecosystem: Host-associated > Plants > Peat moss >...
CCAAATTAGTGGGAGGGGTGAGGGGCAAAGTCCCTTAGAAGGGACAGTAAATATGTATGGAAATTACAGAGAAAATCTCCACCACACCAATGCAGTCACAAGTGGTCAAGCTCACATGAAAACGTGTGCATTCATGTTGCAGTCTTTACCTTACAAGAGTCACTCACAAAGTTCCAGACCCATCACCTTCATCATGCTCACGAAGTTTCAGCCCCATCATCATCAAGAATAGCAGTAACAAAGCTGCGATGACTAGCCATTGATTTCCTTCAGCAGCTCCCAGTACTGGAAAGGACAAGCAAACAAGCTATTCCCAAACCCTTGCTATGACATATATCTTATGTTTTAAAAACATAAGATGACATATTGCAGTACATGGATTTGAAGTACACTAAGATGAGTCTGTATATGTGCTGATCATAACCATAAGAGGAAACAAGGCTATTCAGTTTCCCTTTCTCTCAGCTCCTATTCACATACAAGGTTAAGAAAAGTACAATAGCAGTAACAGTGTGTGGTTATGTGTACTCCTGACACATCTATGAGGAGAAACAGCCTTCTGTGGCAAGTAAGCACTAATTCCAGGCTTGAGAACTCTTGTGCCAAAGCAGCACTTGTTCTAGCTTCTGATGAAAATTGCTGTTGAGTCCTGTTGTCAAGTGCACCTTCTCACAATCACAAGATAGGTTGTCTATAGTTTCCACTTTAAACTTTCTCCAGGACAACCGAAGGCTTGAGCAACAGTTAATGGCCACCATCATGCCTTGAACCAGTTCATTATTATTGAAAAGAGTTCCAGCATCATTTGGGCATACTTCTCATAAACTCACCTGCAACCCATACATACTTCAATTCTGATACTTGACAGTAGAAGAAACAAAATCCTTGAAAAGTACCAGAATGTGATTTAACCTTCATGAATAGCAGATGTTGCAAGTGCTTCTGGGGTAGTACTATCCTTGTGAAATGTGAATGCCATGTTTCGATATTTGCGAAAGATTGAGTCTGGCCCCAAATACATATTGAATATAGCCTTGCAGAGGATGGGTGAAGAAATCACTGCCTCCACTCTGCAGCAGCCAGTGACAACTTATGAAACAACAAACTTATGATGCATGCCTCAATTTAAAGTTTGATGGGAAGAAGGCCTCCATCTGCCTTTAGTGGAACTTCCTATACAGGAAAATCATATGCACAGCTCCTACATCAAATGAAGTATATTGGAGTGAACTGAGCTGAATGAAGCTTACTTATTGTCAATGAAGACCAACAACTTGTCATCTGGTGTCCACAACTGTACAGCAAAAGACAGCTCAAAACAAGTGAACTGTGAGAAGATGAGGAGAAGATCCAGGCATAGAGGGACAACCATGTCCTACTGAAGATGAACTTCAAGCCTTATTGTCTGCTCTCATGTATGTGGAACTATGTTTGGGAAGAAACACAGGGAACAACTTTGAACATGGGAGGTCAAAAGCCAGAAGCTCTACATATGGCTAATGTTTGCCCAAGACTAAAAAATATGGCCTGAAATCAGCAGAAGGAATACACACCAGCACAACTTCAGAACCTTTTTGCAACATCTTTTGATGATAAAAGCAACTTGTAAACTCCCGCAACTGCACTCACCAGTTTCATGGGGCATCATCAACACTAAGCACACAAGTATAAGCCAAGGAAAGCAGACTTTCAATTGTCTCACATGAACAATTGCATTGAGAAACCAACATACACTTCAAAGAAGCCACAGACCTATGTATTTGATCCACTTACAGCATCCTTGCCATAGCCTTTCTTATTGCCAGCTTGAGCCTTGCGAATGCGAGGCAAAAGGGACCGATCAAATCCCTGCTTGCCCCTTTCATTCCCAGCCCCCCACACAAAAACCATCCCAGCCACACCCAGAATACCCAACACCTCCACTTAATTCTTCCACATTGCAGAAGGCCTGGTGCCTTTGTTGTGTAGTTGTCTGCCTCTGGTATGAAATACCTGAGTGTGCAATTGCATCCAATACCACCCATATGATTCACTGGCAACATTTGTGCTAGATATGTTACCACCTAGATATTATTGAAGCCTTGCAAAGGCAATTGACTCACCTTAGCAATGTGATGACCTGCTACATCCCTGTCCATCACCAGCACCAAACTTCGGTGCATACCGCCAGCCAACACTGCCACTTCATCCACCTCCTGCCATGCTCTCATCATGATTGGTATTTTCCCTCCATAGCTTGCATGAGCACAGTGTGAAGAAAAAGGAACTAATGACAAAGCTCTTGTGTCAGGATGTGAGCAACTGCAGGCTGCAAGCAAAAAATGAGAGATACAAAAGAGCGCAGATGAGTGAATTGTCTTACATGCTGGCCATCTTCTGTGTACAAACCCACAGCATAAGCTCGAGCTAATGCCATCCTGCACTGTGAAGATGAATACCAAATTTGGGGTTCAGTTCCAGAAAGTAGAGCCAAATCCACTGTCAGATTGAAGCAGATGATAATTCTTGGAGAAAATCAAGGGAAACAAAAATCAAGCAATAAAATCAAGCAATTCTGCATGTATGGAAGGAGCAACAGAAGGAAAAAGGTGATGAGGGCAGTGAGGAAACCTGGCCAAGCATGCAGCGTACGGCAGTTGCAACCAGATGGTAGTCAGCATTATCAATCTGCTTCTGTTGCTGAAACTTTATCCCTGTAAATGGCTCAGTCACAACCTTGCCTGCACCACATCCTCAGAGTCATGAACTACCCAAAAAAGTACCTGCAGTGCATGAAGAAGGCAGAAGAACAAGATCCTGGAAGAAACCTTAAACCCTAAAACACCATTCACAAGTTCCAGAACTATCATCCACCACAGATGCAAAAAAATTTGAGAGATACATAAATACTCTCAAATGCTTGAAGAAATCCCTGCAGTACGTGAAGAAGGGCAGAAGAACAAGATCCTGCAAGAAACCTTAAATCCTAATACGCAATCCATGGACTCCACAACATTGCTTCACAGAAGTAAAAATTGGAGAGAGACATAAGTACTCTCAAGTGCTTGAAGAAGCACCTGCAGTACATAAAGAAGAACGCCAAAAGAACAAGATCCTTGAAGAAACCCTAAACCCTAAAGCACCATACATGAACTCCACAACATTTCTTCACAGATGTAAAAATTGGAGAGAGACATAAAGACTCTCAAGTGCTTGAAGAAGCACCTGCAGTACATGAAGAAGAAGGCCAAAAGAACAAGATCCTTGAAGAAACCCTAAACCCTAAAGCACCATACATGAACTCCACAACATTTTTTCACAGATTCAAAAATTGGGGAGAGACATAATATGCCAAACAAATAAGGCAAGCGGTGATAAGTGGAAGGAATGTGTAGATGATGGGGAGCAAGATACTTGCCACAGGCATCAAACAAAGTGGTTTGTTGAAGGGGGGAAGGAGTAGTGAGTACTTGGAGAAGGAGGAGGAGGAGAAGGCTCCGAGAGTGCAGAGGACGGTGCAGATGACTGACAAAGCATGGGTAGGAGAGCAGCAGCAGCAGCAGCAGTGGGGATAATCAAAGCCATCTTCCTTCCAACCGAGCCCACCATCCTGAATGCCATGGTCTGTGGAGGAGCAACTTCAGGCACCAAATGCATAACCACAAGAACAGTACCTCAGTCTTTGTAAAGTAGTTGTTGAAGCAGGTAGTAGGTACCTGGTAGGTAGTTGAAGAGGAAGGTAGTAGGTAGGTAGTAGGTAGTTTGTTGCCATGATTTTTGCATGCAAATATTTCAATTACAAACACAAAGGTTTATCCCCATGAATGCAATGTATATAACATTATGGTTTGTCCAATATGCTTTTGTGCATCCCAATTGGCAACTATTTTTTATTCTACAAATTTTTATTTTTATTTTTATTTTTATTTTATTTTTTGGGTAATATTTGAGAAAGTACAAAAAATAAAATCACAAGACTTATTACTGAAATTGTCAAAATTTTGTAATCATGGGATTTGAATAGAAATTATATGACAAAAACATTCTTGATAAGATTGGGGTCATCTAATCCTCACCATCTAGTTTGCAAGTCTAAAAATTAATGTTGGCACATATATCACATAGGCTTATTATGTATCATCAAAAAGGACCAAAATTGTCAATATTGTTGTCCAAGGTTGAAGCACATGTTCATTGTACTTGTATTGCATAGTCCCATGACATTTTTCTATTGAATGCATAGCTTTGAAAAAGCATAGATTGAAACTTTCATCCACATACCAATTTGAAAAGTCCACATAAATGAAATATAAATGCATCTACATGACATCTCATTCATTTGTCCTTTGGGGTTGCTCTATTTTTAACAACATGCATCATAATATCCAATCTATTATCTATGAATCTTGTTACCAACAAAAATTCACCCTTTGATAACATTACACAAAAAATTATGTTTGAATAAATGATCCCTTCATTATTTTGGTAGCATTTTGTGAGGAATATTAAGCTTTTAGGCATCCTTGATCATTCAATGGTTTGTTAATACCCCATTTTGGCAATAAGAAAAATCTAAAATCATCCAATAATTTGGTACATTAAAAATTTGAACACTTTCAAAACAATCTCCAAACCCATTGGGATTTGCCAAATAAACATGCATAGATTGATAATGTTGAGCCCTATATGAAGGCTTTGAGTAGTGTCATTGGCCTTTTGCATTATTGGTGCTATTGCCATAGCCCACAATACCATGATTCATGTTGGAAATCAATTTAAGTTTAAAAAAACATGAAAATTACTGAAAATTAACACACTAAAATTCCATTATTTCAAAGAATCAAAAGGCGAGTACTATGTATAATTCCTTGACCTAGACAATGTTACAAGAAATTCAAGCATCGTAGGATACATTTTGGTGTAGTGCTAGGATGTAGGTTTATATCAGTATGACATGTGTCACTCAACCTATATCACTAAGGTGTAATTCATCACTGGTGCCTATGTGACTAAGGCCTATGCCGCATTGGTTTCCTACTACACTTGGGCTTACTATAATATATCATTATGGCCTATGCCAATAAGGCCCATCTCACTCCATCTATGTCATTCAAGTTCATATTATCACTTAGGTTTGACCAATGTTATATGTCACTAGGGCGTATGCTACTAAGACCTCACATGTGTCATTTCACATATGCCATTCATGTCTATGTCATTAGGGCTAGTGTCAATCAAGCACATTTCACTAAGTTTATTTTAGGTTTATGTCACTTAAACCAAGTTTGTTTCATTCCAGGGCTTGATGTTTATGCATCATTCCATGTCATTACATATCTATTAATGACTTGGAGGTCGTTTATATAAAAATTCACCATAATCCAAATCTTCCAATTACCATTTTTCTTGTGTCTAATCTTGCATCACATTGGAATTTAGAAAATTTGAATCCCTAAAAGTTGTGTCATTTTTACACATGTCACTTTATTTTTCCCCTGAACAGTTTTGTTCATTTACATAGCTAGGTGGTCCATAACTTACCTTTGGTAAAGGTGTGAAAATGTACCCTAGTCATCAAACACTATAATGTCACTCATATCATGTTAAAACTTACATGTCACTAAGTCATAAAGCTTATTCCTTAATATTCAAGTCACTACCTCGTACATGCACATGTCCACATCTAATGCACAAAAAATATTAACATATGACTAGATGTCTTAGGGTTTAGGGTTTAAGGTTGAACACGTCTATTTCTTAAACAAATGTATACTAGTTTTGTTGATCCACTTCACTATATAGTTATATATACCACTAAATTATAATTTTTAGAATGTCATTAAGGTGTGGAGTACTAATAAATGCCACCATTGCAAGTGCCATTACAAGACCACCCACTTGTCATTCAACTTGCTATCACTAAATTTCCATTCACTCTAAGTTTCATTGATGTTTTTTCCTAATAACTTGAATAAATTTGATGTGATGTGTCGCTTACATGCATTTTTGTAATAAGGTACAATGGTGTTGATTTTTTTTGGCCCCTTTGCTTTGAACTACCTCCTCCTCCCCCTCCTTCTCTTCATTCAATCATGGTTTATATACATAACCCCTGTAAAATACAACACAATTTGCCCAAACACCTATGTCATTAGTGCTTATTCAATCATTAAGATCTATGCCATTAAGGATGGTTTCATCAACACTTACATCACTAGTGGCCTATGTCACTCAACACATGGCACATAATATCACTAATTAATGGCCTATGTCATTCATTAGGACTTGGGTCTATCACTACCACCTATGTCATTAATGAATCAAATGTCATTAATCATTATGCCATGAAGGCTTATGTCACTAAGGTTTGTTACAATTTGAACTTAGTGTATTGTGTCACTAGGACATATGCTAGTAAGGTCTGTGTCACTTAGCCTATGTCATTCCAATTTATAATATCACTAAGGTTACTATCATTTCAATTTGATATAAATGTCATTAAGGCTTTTATACATCACTAGGGTTTATATGAGTTGGGCCTATTTCATTTAGTTTTATGACATTTAAAACATGTTCCTTGTCGTTAAGGCTTGCATCATTTGGACTTGGTGTTAGTTTATGCCTAAATCATCTACCATAATGATTGGTTTTTAAAGTTTGTTGGAACCACAAAACATGCACATGAAAGTTTGAAAAATGGTACCTATGTTGTTGGCTTTTACACATCCTTATCCTATTCTTCCACTTCATGTACAACTCCTTTGAGTTCCTATTAATCACAATGTAATGATGCTTCATGATTGCCCACAACAAAACAAGTCATATCCAATTACTTAGAATGAACATTCACCTCTTATCCTAACAACTTGTATTATTTATGGGAGTGCAACATTAAATTAATAATTTGCAACATACAACACCCACATTGGATGATATTTGTAGTTCCATGAAGTAGGTTAATGGTGTGCATCCCAAAGCTATCAATTCCCAGAATTGGGCATGAACAACCCACATACACATTCACTTTATCTATTGGCATTTGGAGTCCTCCAATAGTGAACGTTTATATATAGGTCAATTATGTTATTTACAACAAAAACACATGAATCATATCCATAATTATTAGTGGTTTGTTCACAAGCATACTTGCTTTGATTTTGAACTAATGCATTTATGCAAAGACATGCATTTAGTGCCCACCTATAACAATAACAATGTTGGGTTGCATACATTTGTACATGGTGAGAAATTAAATTTAAAAAATACATTAGAAGTTAAAGGAACAAAACTTGGCACCTCAAGAAATGTGGGAAAACAATAGTGTTTAATCATTTGTAATTTGTAAAAAGTTGAAAACTTTGCAAGATTTTTGTTTCATATCTCTTTAAAACACTCTCTCATGTACACATAATGGAAGTAAATAATTCATTTCACCTTCAAAATCAAAGCTGAAAACAATGACAACAATGTTGTATTTCCTCATCCAAACATAAATTTTTGAACAAAAAAAATGGGTAATCATTTTGCCATGTTTTCTTGCGACCATATGTCCATGTGCACATTCTACAAAAAAATGACAAAATTGTGACACCCCTAATGTGCTTTTGCCCATTACCTTACAACTAGGTAAAAAATTCCTAACATAATGTAGTATTGCACTTGGTTTAAATCCAACTGTAGTCCTATAACCATAAAAAATAGCACAATTACAACATAAAAATGAACATTCTCCACATAAACTTATAGATTCCTTGATGACTTTATTTATTTTAATCCATGTAATGGTTGATCTATTGGATAGAAGCACCATGCATTCCAAAAACATTATAATTAAAATCATTTGTTTTTTGGAAACAATAATTCCAAAAGGAAACACAATACATGTTTCAAGGTAACAAACAATAAGTTGAACAATTTGTAGAAGATTTAGTATTCATATAATATGTTGTAACCTATGTCCAACATATCGAAACAAAAAAATGTTCAATATAAGACCTTACAAAAATTTGTCCAACATTACTAATCTATTGAATGCATATATCTATCCTCAATTGCAAGAATCAAACTCTATTGAACATTATCAAGCATTGTAAACCTAAACATTTCTTGGAAACTTGGACCTTAAGACCAAGTGTGAATAGGTGAAAGTTGGGAGATCATCTTTGAGCAAAATATAAGATGGATGCCTCCTCGTTTGACCAAGTAGACATTTGTACCAAATTCCACCCAATATCATGTCTCCTTGCACTACAATAAATCATGGTCGAAACCACTACATGATTCCACCCAAATTCAATTTCAGTGGAATTGGACATGTTGCAAATCACTACACTTGGATAAAAGTGACCACCTTCCACTTTGATCCCATTTACTATTGGATTTTAGTGGGACCCCAATGGATCTTTCCATTGCGTCCATTTTTTCACCACACTTCATATAGACATCACTATGCCTTCCATTATGATCCCACCATTGTTGGATTTTATTAGGATCCCACTGGACCTTGCCACTCCGTTCAATTTCTTCATGTACTCACATGCATATATATTTTAAAATATGTTCCAATTTATTAGGATTTTTTGTCTACACTAGTATTACCTCTTTCCTTACAAGGTATTACCTATGAAAAGACCATTTGCCTTGTTCATGTATATACATATGAGATGAATGGAATATTCCACTCATATGACCAATCCCATTTACATGCATATGCATTGTGATGGAACATACATGCTCATCTACATTTATCCATTTACATACATGTTCCAAATATGGTTCCCCGTGTAGGTAGCCACGTGGTCATTTACATGTATCCATCCCCATTTATTCAAAACAACCAACAAGGGCATGTCACTAGCTAGCGTCATTGCCAATATTCAAGTATGGATTATTGGGTCATGCATGCATTAGATGACAATTTAATGATTATTTGCAACAATGACAATTGGTACAAAACGAATGGATAAATATAATTTGTATCATTTACACCCCAAATATGCACATACACATTAATCAATCCATATGTGGATTAATCATTGTTCAACTTTCCCACATTGCTTAGTGGAACTATGTACATCATATAGCTAAGTCATATCTATAACCTCCCCATGTTGTAAACCCTGAAAAAAAATGAACCAACTTGCATACAAATGCCCAACTCACACCTTGTAAACTATCATGATCACTCAATGACAACATCATCTAAGTTGGAACTAAGCCCCCCCCCACCTTTAATTAAAGCCTCCACACATTCAACATCTATTGTAGCAACCTCTTCCCCTTCATTTACATTACTTGGATCATGATTTTTGGCATCAACTTGAAGTTCTGCAAATGCCATAATGCCTTGCCCATCTATATCTGCCCCAAGTATCATAACCTCCACCATAGCCACTACATGTCGAACACAAAGTTCCTTTTGCACAACTACCCACCAGTCTCCACCATTCACCTTGTCTTCTACAAAAAACACCTACAAATTATAATGATAGAAGAATTAATTAGTGGGTAGACAATGGAAGATGTGTGCATGATCAAAATATTGGCATGCCCCCATTTAAAACCCATGTATTGTTTAGGTCACCATTACACCAAGTGGGGCCAACCTTCATATATACATAACTTTGGATATTTCTTGTCCAATAGCATATGTTTTACAAGCATTGTGGTCATGGTTGAACCATACTTGTGAAACCATTGTTGGGAGCACATAAGGTTTTAGGTTTGCATTCACCCATTGCCCATGGTTCACTACCCAAAATCCATGTTCATATTGTCGCACAATTGTTGCATTCCCTTGCGTGTGAATAGGTATCCATGAACATTTCATCAATGTTACACGTTGGTTGATGTAGGACAATATAATCATTTCTTTTAACATTCCCACATAATGCAAATTGGCCATTACAATGTTCTTGTCTCATACAGAACTATGACTACCTTGCCTAAATATGCATGTTACACCATTGCCATACATGGCATGTGTTGGCCATGTTTCAACATCAACCATGTAGTGGTTTCCATATGCCCACATAGTGTTGTATGTATAAGCTGATGTTGATGGCGGGTGAAAATAAACAACCACGTTAAGGTCTACTACCACTCCATTTGCCATTTGTGTTTTAACATGATCCAACAACCACCTTGCAAATGTTGGTATTTCTTGTGCCAAATGAGGTGGCCACACAATGGGCCCACACTCACACTACCTATGCATTGCTAACACCCTAAATTCTCTTTAGTCTTCTTACAATTAGGACCTTGTTTCTTACCACATTCTATGGGCACAACCCAAGGTGTTCCACCACACATTAAATACCTCACTCCACTAGCACATTGCACTAAATAATCATTCCCACTGATTAAAGTGAAATTGTATAGTTCCACTTTGGGAACTTTTCAGCCCCTTGTTCCGCTTTGATGTTCCACTATGCATATGTTATATCACTATGTCATTTCCACTATAATCTTATGGACAAAAAATCCACCACAAATCCACCAACATGATATTTTTTGAAATGTATACATGTATAATGTCACAACCCCACTTTGGGCAAAGTGTGAGGATGAGACTCACACTCACAAAAGTGGGAACTTGGAGTCCTCTGAGACTCCTGCAATTTCAAAGCTCGACAGCAGAGGGAAAAACACCTCGCCTTGAGGTGTTCTTCATACCGTTGGAAAGGTCTTGAAGTGTAGATGTCCAAAATGGCCTCGCATGAGCCATTTGGACATCTGCAGCCCAAGTTATGGGCAAAAGAAGGGCCGGGAGTCAAACTGACAATTTGACTCCCGACCACTAAAAGTCAGGAATCGACCTCTTCCCGACGTTTGCAGAAGGAGGGCGATAAGGAATTTGAAAGCTCTCGAGGAGAGCTACAACTTTGGTTTAGACCTCACTCCAATTGGAGGTCGGAGCCAGGAGATATGAGTGTCCAAAGTCTTGGGAGTTCAACCCGGGACAGTTTTGGGACTCCTCCTTGGGAGTCTCGGGAAAAAATGCCATTCAGGTGTGGCTCCCACGGAGTAACGCAGAGAATACTATATGGGGGAAGGTGGTGGCTTCCCCTGAGTCTGGGCCGTGGTGAGTCAAGTGAGTCCAAGGTTGCTCGTGGCTTGTCCCAACACCAAATGGATGCAGAATGAGTTCTAACCAACTTGGGGTTGGTTTTGGATGCAGGATCGTGTAACAACATAATTGTCCCTCTTCCTAGTCTAATCCTGGGACTTCTAGCACACCCCTCTTACCCCCTTTAGTGCTAGAAGTCGGGAGCGGCCCTCAAGTTCCATCTTTCCGCAATTTCACATACTTAGACCCTCAAATGGGTCTAATAAGGAACTTGGGAGCGCGTCATATAATGCATATGTTGCAACATAAATCGTGATGACATGTTCATGTATTGCTTCCAACTCCATTGCAGTCAATCTTTTAAATTGAGCACGGGTGAAAGCATGGTAAAGTATACACAAAAAATCATGTAAGCAACAGAATATTGGGGTCCCTAAAGGAAAGGACTAACAAGTAGATGATTTTATGGGGATAATTTTTTTAAATGGGTACATTATTTCTTAACTCTTGTTTGCATGGACTTCAAAAGTTAAATTATTATAATCATGTTTTTTTAAGCTACTTGCAAGTACTTGAATTGGACCTAAAATTTGTGACACTTTGAAAAATAAAGTTCAAGTACTTGAAATTAGGTGAAATGTTTTTGTAAATATTTGGTTCTTTTTTCAAGCACTTCAATATTGATGTGGTGAACATTATAATATAATTATTTTGGTTAATCAAGTTTGTTTTCATAACAAAAATCATCCCCAACCCCTAAACAATGGGGGATATTTTTGGCGTATTTTTCAAGTCCAAATGATATGACACAAATTGCTTTTGAAAGCTAGGAAGCTAAAGATGGCCATGAAAAAAAGAAAATTTCATTTGCTTTGAAATGCTAGAAGAACTTTGAAATTTTGTTTTTTTTGTGTTTTTAAGTAGAAAATAAGGTAATAAGTACGTACAAAATATCTTGCTTTTAGCCACATGCCCTTCCAACACCTCACCAATGTCTGCCTCCTCTTCATTAACATCCCACATGTGGTGATGCATGTGTGGATATAGTGCAAACTATTTTGTGCAAAACCCATAAGCTTCATCATACATGTAGTCGCCATGCAAACTTCTAGCCTAACCCTATTCCTCATTTTTTTTTTAGGACTGATAGATATCCCTCCATTGGGTAGCACCACCTTGCACCTATTAACCCACATATTTATAGTTCATCTACAAGATAGATTATCAGGTGGGTCATCATGTCAAAAAACCTTAGTGGAAACCATATTGCAAATAAACATATTGTTTTTGTTACATATGTTCACAATGCCACAAGGTCTTTTAGGTTCAATACCTTAGCACAAATTCTCTTAAATGATTTTTCAAGTCGTATGATTGTCATTCTCAGGTTTGCTTGCAACAAATTCTGCACAGTCACTAATAGTATTTATTGAACCATAACATGGTGGTCATGGCTTTTCATGGCATATAACCTCTTTGGGCCCACATGTTTCTTAAAAGCAACAACATATCTTGTTGGAGTTTGAATACTAGAGACAAATTCTAGAAAAGACTTGTTCTCCTCTCATGTAAAGACATATATAAGGAGTTGCCGGTTTGAAATAGTTAGATGATCCAAGCCTTGATTGTAGCCACAAATGTTAGTGTACACCAACCTTTTGCATGTCCTTTCACACTTCTATTGTGTCCTTCTCCCTAGTTAAATATCTCAAGAGGTTATCTAAAAGTTTTTACTCCACATGCATCACATCCAAAGTGTTTTGAATAGGTAGCTCCTACATTGCCCACAATTGCTGCACCCATTACAATGAACTCCATTTAAATTACTTTGCGCAAATTGCTATTTATATGGACTCATGGCCTTTTCTCCATTTATTATCACCCACAACCTCAACTTGTGGCATGTACATAAACAATGCAGCTAACTATATGATAGCCCTTGAATGTTCGTCATTATATGCACCCATAGATGCAAGTTTTGGTGATTCTTTAATGGCATCTAGGTGATTTGGTTGACTTTCCAGGGATTGACATTCCGATGATTATGCTACCAGTTATTGACAATATGTTGAAGTGATTTGTTTCATGGGCCTATTATTGAATTTTCATCTTGGAAACTTAACATTGCACAACCATGGTTATTATATAATGGGGACAATTACATGAACAAAATTGAATGGCCTTGCTTAAATATTGTTCAAGTTGAATGAAATTTCAATTCATGAAGGAATTTCAAAAGTTTCAATAATTCCAATACCTTCCAGTATTCTAGTTCGAATAGGAGGGACACTCTTTTGATCCCAATCCTCTTGGCATGGTCTTCTTTAGTTACACACCTACCACCAACAAGCCATTACGCCCTTCATTCAACTTCCTTGAAAATTTCAACAACTGTCATCTTTGGTGGAATAGGCCCATCTCTCAAACCCCATCAAACATTACATAGTCCCTACAAAATTCATGATCTTCAAGCAACCATATCCTATTTTGGCATGTGTATACATTCTTCCATAGTGCCTTAGACTTGTGCGATATTGTGTGTGCAGAATAAGTGGGGCACCCTTAATACCCTTTAGTTGCCAACCTTACATAAATAATAAAAATAATAGTGAAATAGTAAGTTTTAGACTATGATAAATAGTAAAAAACCAACCAAAGGTCCAATAATTCTCCCTTTAACAATGTGTCATTCAACTTTTATCATTATGACCTAGGTCCTATGTCATTCATCTTCTATCACGAAGACCTAGGTTTACATCACTACAAAGTATGTCACTAAAGTGTAATAGATCACTAAAGCCTATCTTACTAATGTGTAATACTCAACCTTTGTCACTAGGACCTAGGACTATATCATTAGGTCCTCTTTCAATCATCCTTTTTCACTAGGACATAGGTCTATATAACTATGACATATGTCATTCAACCTCTATCATTAGGAACTCAGTCTATATCATTAGGTTTTCTTTCACTCATCTTCTATCATTGAGATAGTTTTATATCACTACATGTGTCATTCAACCTATGTCACTAAGGTGTAATACATCATTAGTGCTTATGCCACATGGGTTTCTTTTTATACTTGGGCTTACTGTAATATGTCATTATGGCCAATGCCAATAATGCCCATCTCACTCCACCTATGTCACTCAAGTTTACATTGTCACTTGGGTTTGACCAATGTTACATGTAACTATGTTGTATGCCAATAAAACCTCACATGTGTCATTTAACATATGTCATTCATGTTTAGGTCATTAAAGCTTATGTTATTCAAGCATGTTTCACTAAGTTTATTTAATTTTAGGTCACTTAAACCAAGTTTATTTCACTTTAGGGTGTGAGGTTTTGTGCATCATTTGGGCTTGTATCATTAAGGTCTAATCACTTACACCTAGTGTTAATGCCATAGACTTTATTTGTCATATATGCTAGCCCTGTAATATGAAATTTGCTAAAAACATGTTCAAACATACACATGGACTAACGCGTTCCCAAGCTCCTTGCTAGCTTCAAAGATGAATCTAAAGTAGAAAACAATGGAAAGGTTAGGAGCTCGGGGCACACTCCCTGGCTTTCAGCACTTAAAGGGGTAGAGGGGTGTGCTAGAGCTTCGGGATGGGACTAGGAAGAGTGAACAATTTATTCACTCACATGAATCTGCATCCAACCAACCACAAGTTGGTTAGTACAATGTTGGAGCACCTTTGGTGCTAGGACAAGCCACGGGCGACCTTGGATTCACAAGACTCATCACGGCCCAAACTCGGGGGAAGCCACTTCCTTCCCCCATATAGTATATTCTGCACCTCTCCGCAAGGCTCGCATCCAAATGACTTTTTGTCCCGGGACTCCCAAAGGGGAGTCCTGAAACTACCAGGGTTGGAATTCACGCAACTTTGTGGGGCTATAACTTCGTGCTCAAACCTTTGATCGGGATGAGGTCTAAAGCAAAGTTTCAGCTCTTGTCGAAAACTTTTCAACGGCGTATCGCACGCCACTTGCACGCATGGAAGTCGGGTCAATTCCTGACTTTTTGTGGTCGGGAGTCAAATTGCAAGTTTGACTCTTGGCCTTTCTTTTTGCTATAACTTATGTTATAGATGTCCAAATGGGTCATGCAAGCCCATTTTAGACATTTACACTTCAATAATTTTTCGATGATATAAAAAACTCCTCAATGCGAGGTGTTTTGACTTTTGTAATCACTCTTTGAAGGTTTGGGAGTCCATTGGGACTCCAACTCCCAAGCCCAAGGCTAGGGTTGCAACATGGACTTTTCAGATCATATGGTAACTATAATATTCATGCTTGCACATTTCACCTCTTCTTCCACCTGATGTGCTACTCTTTTGAACCCTTATCCGTCACAACATGTAGTGATGTTTTACAATTCCCAAACCAAGACATTATCACTCATCTTTTATTATTTGGACATAGGTCCATATCACTACAACATGTGTCATTCAACCTATGTCACTAAGGCTTATGCCATATGAGTTTCCCATTACACTTGGGCGAAGGAGGAATGAAATAGGACATAATGATATAGACCAAGGTCCTAATGACAAATGTATAGTATTACATGCCTTATTGTTATGGAATGCCTTTTCCTATTGTACCTTTTCAATGTTGTAGATGTTTTTGAGTATTCAAAGTTTGTTGTTTTGAATTGTGATGTATTTTTTAGGTGTGATATTTCAACACATACAAATGTGTGAAATATAATTTTCTTGCTGCCATGGAGGTTTTGAATGCATTTGTTTACTGAAATGCACTTGAAAACAAAATAAGTATGTTTGAACAACTCCCCAAACCATAAAAAATGGATGGGATTCATATTTTTTGTTAGAGTCCTTTTTCAAAGTCCTTTTTTAGTGTAGTTGAAAATTAATTTAAAATATGAATATTTAGGTGATATTAAAAATAATGTCTTTTCTGATTTCCAATTTCAAATCATGATGTTATATGAAAATTTAAAAATATCTCAAAGGAAATTATTTTAAAATGGTTAAAGAATTTTTTTAAAATAATTATAATTTTTGGAAATTAAAAAAGTCCATAACATAATCACATTCCATTCATTAAAATCACATTCCATTCATTCAATGGATCTTTAGTTTCTTAAACATAATTTATCCAATGTCCTAAAGTTTCAAACACATAAAATTAACACATTGTAAAATAAAAGTCCATATCCATGAGTTTTGCAAGTGTGACAAAAAATGTGGGCAAAATTCAAGTGTTCATTACTTATTGGCTATCCACGATTTTGATTTGATTTTTTCATTTTTGAAAGGTTGATTATGATAGCTTTAGATAAGTGAGTATTTATTATTATTATTTCAATGGATCTTATTTTATTTATTTTCTTATACTCAAGGAATACAAGAAAAACTACGATTGTGACGTCCATATAAGGTCACCATAGTGTGCAAACACCCTAATGTACATGGGCACAAGTGGCAACTCCATGAATTTGAAGATTATATCATATGCCAAAGAGAGGATTGTGAGGTGTGGGTTGAATAAATAGGCCACAAATTGATACACCAACAAACTAGAACTAATGAACCAAAATGAACATAGGCAAATTGAGTGGAAAAAAAATTGATGGAATTGATTTCTGAAAATAATTGACATGTATGATTATATTATGTTGTGTTAGAAAGAAAAAAATTCAATATTTGCATTTGTAGATTTGTGTACTATTCAAATTTGGTTAAAGTCACATTGATAAACACATATGATGTAATTAGTAATAGACCATGTAATTTTGTGTGTTACAAGTGGAATTTCCTTACATAGTTACTTGTGCTAATAGCATGGTATACAATGGCATTGAACACTGGCGCATTATTATATAATTGTTGGAAGCTTTTAATAGACCTTGGAAGGATCCTATGCCCTAGATTGGTGAGAAGCATTTGGCATCTAGAACCTTGGGGACTTAGCCCATGACATGCTAGAATGGAAGAAGGATGCATTTGGCAAGGCTTCCACATATATACAACGATTCAAATTTTCAATCCAGGAACAACATCTAAATCCAATTATTTACAAGCTGAAGAATGAGCTCATCAAGGCCATAATTGGCAACCATGTGCTACTAGTTCAAAAAAATATATGTATCTTGAAAGCCACAGGAAAGACATGTGCATCTACAAATAAAGATATAAATTCAATGTCTTCAAGTCAAAAATGAATGTTAATTTGTTCCTCCCATAGTGTTTTTATACCTTGGCCACCAACTATCGTCAAGATTGAAACTTACTAGGATCTAAATTTTTATCATGTAATTATGTCCATACATACATAGTCCAAAATTGAAGTGGATTGATTTATCTAGGTTTCAAAAGACATATAATCCCACTATGGATCTACCAATCCCAACGAAAAAAACTCTGATCCAACTAGTAACACAATACAATTAGATTATAATTTACAAAATCAACAAAATTTTATTCTATGTTTGTTTCATTTGATGTTGGTGATGAGGCTTGAAATGTCTTCCTTGATGACATCCGAATTTGCACTCTTTTTGCATTGTAATCTATGTAATTTGAATGGGCACATTTGCAAGTTGTTTTAATACTTGTTGATGGTGTTATATCCAAATGTCCATCATTCAAACCGGAAACCATCATTACAAAATAACAGTTGGGGCCCCAAACGTTAATCAAATTAACATGTAAACATTGGAAATATAATTTACTTTACAAACATACCAGTGGAGTTCTTTCATTACTAGGAAATGTGTCCTAGTTCTAATTTCACTAGATTTTGAGTGAATGTGGAAATTTTTACCTAGTGAAATTGTTTAACCCTTTAATGAACGAGGACTAGTTGCTATGGACAATGATTTGTTTCACTAGTACCTAGTGAAACAAGGTTATTTTCAAGTGAAATACAAATTTACTAAACCATTCACTTGCTAGTTAATTAACTAACCAGCATGGAAATCAAATAAATTTTTATTGTTTAATATATAACATTATTGATAATTTCATGATTTTTCAAACCTATTATTTATTGACATGTGTCATTACCTAAGCTAGGTTAAAAACCTAGCCTAGGTAGGTAGGTAGGCCACATAATCAACCTAAACACCTATTTTAAAAGTTGAATAGGAGAATATTTGATCAACATACCATTATTGACCACACACAACACCACCCATGAGGTTTGATCCCATGACCTTTGGACTATAGGCAAACACCTTTACCATCAAGCCACTTCGCTTATTGTGATAATATGTATCATTACATTCTATTTATCAAATACTTCATTTTAAACATTACAAAAACATAAACTTTGAAAATTCATATCTTATTAAAATTTTATTCAAATCAAATGACTTGAGTTTACTTTTTAAAATTTCAATAATGTACATAATTACATTTATTTCCTTTTGAAAATTTAAAATCATTTGAACCAAAAAAAATTGAATATCATTATTCAATAACATTTCAATGTCCATTTTTAAAAAAAAAGTTTAATAAATGGATTTTTTTTGTTAATATAATAATACTACCTATGTTAAGCTACTTTCAATTATTATATGAATATTTCTCATTAATTTAAATTATTTCACCCTACATTATTTACAATTGTTTATGGCTATTTTCAATGTTTTTGGTTATTTTTAGTTATTTCACTTTAGGCTACTTTTGGTTATTTTAAGTTACTTTTGGCTATTTTAGCTTATTTCATTTTAGAGTATTTTCAGCTATTGTAATTTTTTTTGGCTATTGTAAATTATTTCAGTTTAAATTAATTGCAACTATTATAAGTTATTTTTGCCTATTAAAAGGTATTTCACCTTATGTCATTATTGAAAATTTTAAGTTATTATAGGCTATTTCACCTTAAGTTATTTTTGTTATTATAAATTATTTCACCCTAGATTATTTTTGGTAATCCTAAGCAATTCTAATATATGGTTATTAATTGTTCTTTTATTAATGCTATTGGTGGTTATTTTATTAATGGCCATTAATAATTATTTTATTGGTGGCTATTCTATTAACGACTATTGATGGCTATTCTATTAATGATTATTGCTTGTTATTCTATAAATGACTATTGGTGGTTATTTTATCAATGATTATTAGTGGCTATTTTATTAATGGTTATTGATGGATATTTTATTGGTGGATATTGGTGATTATTAATGGTTATAATGGTTATTGGTGATTATTCTATTAATGGATATTGGTGATTATCAATTTGTATTATATTAGTGGCTATTGGTGGCTATTATATTAATGGCTATTGGCAATTATTCCATTGGAAACCATTGGTGGTTATTTTATTAGTGGTTATTGATGGTTATTTTAGTAATGGTTATTATATTATAAGTTATTATAAGTTATTATATTATTATAATTTTAAATTATTATATTTAGAATAAAATAATTTATAATAACATAAAGTAGATAGACCTTGAATAACTTAAAGTATAACTTCAAATAACATATAGTAATTTAAAATAAAATAACCTAAGGTATAGTCTAAAGTTAGTTGAATAATTTAATTTAAAATAACTTAAAAGCTTATAATAAATTAGTTAAGATACTTTAAAGTAAAATAACATATAATAATTTAGGGTAAAATAATTTATAGTAGCCTATAATAACATAAAATATAAGTTATAATAACTAAAGTAGCTTAAAATAATATAAGGTATATCATAAAGTAGCATAGATAAAATATTTAAAAAAAAAGAAATAAATCTATTTATTATAGTATATTGTAATAGTGAATTATGTTAACTAGTAATGAAACATGATGTCTACATAGTGATATTATAGTGAAATAATTTTCATGAGGGTGAAATCAATAAGTTGCAATGAAGTTATTTCACTTTTAAGGTCCCATAATGATTTAAATTAATACATTGCACCCCACTTTGGTAGTAGTGTATTTAATGGGTGGTGAAAATGTGTACACATGACATGATCTTATGTGTCAACATTGTACATTAATTACAACGTAGTTGCTAATTGAGTGTTAATTTACAATAATTATACTTTAATTATCACACTCAATTAAAGTGAAATTTGCCAAAAGGTCAAACATGATGGATTATGTTGGAATTATGGTGTGTACATTATGTTGTATATATGTCTTATTTACAACTAAGTTATATATGTCATATTTACAACTACACTACATTTCTTTGATTTTTAAACGTGGCATTTATTTTATTAATTGTTCATATTTTCATGTTATAGTTGTAATGTAATTGTATATTAGTTGTTTTGGAGTTCTAGTTGCAAGGTAATGTGGTTTTGATACGCAAATTTTTCATAATGTGCCCATGCATTTTCATTAGTAAACCAAGTCCTATCCAACCATTAGTGGTTAATAATAAGTTTCCCACTGAACTAATGTATTAAGGAAAAGTTAATGGATCCTTCTACAATTCAACATTCGCCATTCCTAATAAATGCAATGAATTTCCGCAATTCATGTACATTCTTTGACATGCTCCCAAGCTCCTTGATAGACTCAAATATGAATATAAAGTGAAAACAACGGAATAACGAGGAGTTGAGGCACGTTTCTTAACTCACAACACTTTGGGGGTAGAAGGGCGTGTTGGAGCTCCGAGATGGGATTAGGAAGATTGACAAACACTTACTCACTCACACAGGCCTACACAAAACCAACCACAAGGTGGTTAATGCATAATTGAAACACTTTTCGTGCTATGACGAGCCACGGGCAAACTCAGACTCACAAGACTCACCACCGCCCGAACTTGGGGGAAGCCACCACCTTCCCCCTTATATTATGCTTTGTGCCTCTCCACGAGGCTCACATCCAAATGGCATTTTGTCTCGGGACTCCCAAATGGGAGTTTCGAAATTCTCAAACTTGGGACTTTTGTGACTTTGGGGCCTTATAATTTTGCGTGAAAACCTCTGATTGAGGTATGTTGCACACCACGTGCATGCAAGGAAATTGGGTCGATTCCCGACTTTTAGTGGTCAGGAGTCAAATTGCCAATTTGACTCCTGACCCTTCTTTGGGCCATAACTTGTGTTTCAGATGTCCAAATGGGTGATGCGAGCCCATTTTAGACATTTACGTTTCAATAGCTTTTTAATGAGATAAATAATTCTTCAATCCATTGAGTTTTGGCCCTTGCAATCGCTCTATGAACATTCGGGAGTCCACCAAGACTCCAACTACCAAGGTGGAAGCTCCCTTGGGAGTGTGAAGGTTCATTCGCTCACACTTTCTTTCACTCTTGGACTTCCTTTCTTGGCCCACAACCTTGTTTTGGTCGTGAGCCCAAGACTAAGGTTGTAACATTTTTATATAAAGTTATAAGAAGTATATTAATATATCAAGTTTTGATAAAACAACTAATGGGGGTTGGGGTCAACTTGATGAAAACATATATGTAATAGTTGAACTCGAACAAGTCTAGAAACAATAACATTTTGTATACATAATGTTTATAAACATTCTTTGGATTGAAGTGCGCATCATAGTCTTGGCATCAATGGATGGATTTTCTACATTGATAATTGAATTCAATTACACATGACATATCTCATTCAAATGGCAAGTTTTTAACAATATCAATTTATTGATCCCCGTCAATGTCATGACTAGGGTTTTTTTTTGTGGCATGTTGAATTGTTTTTTAAAAAATGAAAAAATTGTGATTTTGAAGGTTTTAAAATTAGTTTTTGGAATAAAAATAATCAAATTAACTACATCTAGACCTTAGGACTCCCTAGGTCAACACTTGTAGCAGCACATTTGTAAAATGGCTACATCCCACCTAGGGCAATCACAATTTGATGTCAAATAATGTTGCAAATCCTTGCTAATGAATTGAGTTGAGGAATTTGAAGAAAAAACACCTTGGTCATGACATAGTATTCATGCTTGAGAATTTGAAATAAATATTTCATTAAGATTAAAGAAAAAAAATTGCAAGAGATTTGCCATGTATTAAATGGAAAATAGGAATACATTCTATGCATCCAATTATTTTTTTAAAAAAACATCAAATTCAAAAAGTTCATCTTTTAGAAATCCATTCGATTGAAAATTGATTTGTGTAAAGATATTTCAAAACTTTGAAAGGGGTGGGAATTAAACTTTTAATCTCTCAAAGTCTAAAGATTAAACAAAAAAAACATAAAGATTGTTTAGTTGTAGCTTATAACAATCTAGTTGAAAGTCTATCATACATTATAGATAGTAGGAATGAAATTAGATCTTATAGTTGCAGTGGGAGTTGTTGGGTTGTTCATCAAAGGTTGAATAGGTCTTGGGATCAAGAACTTTTTATGGATGGATTTTGGGGAGTCCAATTCCTATAATCCTTGTATATTCATGGATGCCCAGCAATGCTTGGTTGTCAGATGTTTCTAAAGAACCTTCTTCTCCAGGACTCAGGTGTGCTGATGGAGATGCTCTGATTTAGAGATAATGAATTGGTGATAATGTAACGGAGCATCTCCAGCAGCACATTGCAAAACATGTTTCGAATAAAAAATCGTGAAAGGCTTGTTTGATAGGCTAAGTAAAACGGCTTTTGGCTCAACATTTTTGCTCAATATGTTGAGGTTGGCAAAACCATTGCATAAGCTAACACCTACTTTTGATGGACTATTATATTGATTGGTTTGGGTGGTTTGCTATTTGGTAAATTTTGACCTTATACCATCTTAGGACCTATGTATTTCCACCAC
>Ga0209208_10003404_pt1 | contig 22767 bp, 17 predicted proteins | sample S1TSphfallax_3_FD_187694 | JGI IMG/M metagenome (GOLD analysis project Ga0209208, IMG submission 187694) | Host-associated microbial communities from peat moss isolated from Minnesota, USA - S1T2_Fd - Sphagnum fallax MG (SPAdes) (version 2) | ecosystem: Host-associated > Plants > Peat moss >...
TAGGTAGAGAGTAAGTAGGTAGGAGTGAGTGAGTAGGTATGAATGAAAAAAATTGCTGGAGTGAGGGGGGCTTACAAAATGCCGGGCAAAGAGGGGGAAAATAAAAATTGCCTACTTGGATGGGTTCGGGTTCATCCCGAAACAGCCGCCTCATCCCAAACTGGTGCACTGGTGACTGCTGGTTCATTCCTGCCCCTTTAGTCAACAGGTACAAATCTATTCTGACCCACACTCCAATTTATGCAAAGGCTCAAACCCATTGTCAATTCAAGGTGGAAGTAGGTAAACTTTTGATTTTCAAAAGAAGGTAGAAATGTCCCACCAATCAATGAGTGCCACCACCATGCCATGTGTTGAAGGTTGTACAAATGAACATCTCTTGTGCACCCTCCAGGCTCCCTCCCTCACCCCCAAACTCCCATCTACCATGTTCACAATTTTGGATAACAATGTTTTGTATCCAAAAGCATCTCCAAATAGGCATAACAGAAACAGTGTGCATTGAGCTCCCAATCCATAAAACCAAGCCTCTCTTTCTTCTCTACTTTTGGTATTGTCATACACAAGTGAATCTGCATTGTACACACCCTCATCAAACACAAATATGTGTCTGCACATGCAGGAACCCTAAACCGTAGATGAAAATTTTGTCACACACAAATATAAAGTTAGTGTGCGAGTATACAATTTGTCTATAATTTCTCACCTCACTAAGTTCATGTTTGTAATAGTGTTCTAAATCTTGATAAATATGTTACCAAGCCACAGATTGACTTGCACTACAATAAAATTGTGGTTTTTCCTACAATAACGATTGGCCTGGGCCCATGACACATTTGAGGCAAAACTCTGTGGTATCATCCTGTTTATCTTAAAATTTTATGTTTTTATAAATCATGTGAGTTAAAAGTTTGTGATATCATTCAAGGCAATGTGAAATACATTTGGTATATACTATCAATTGACATTGAGAGAATATGTGCCACTGGTGTTGAAACATTGCTGGTCTTTGTAATGTGAAACTCATTTGCAATGATTCAATATTCATGTAATATATGCCAGTAGTAACACTGTTGCTCTTTGTAAGGTGTTTAAACTTATCTACCGTAATTTATCAATGCAGTACATGCCTGTAGTGTTGAAACATCGTTGGTCTTTCTACCAAGTTTCAAAACTTGCTCTAGGTTTCATTCACTTTCTTTTGGTATAATGTTCTAACACATAACTCATACATTCTCATGTTCCAGTACAATTTTGACTTCGGATAATGTTCTAAGCAACAAGTTGTTAATTGTCATGTGAGGATAGAAAAGTTAACTTACCATTTCTTAGAACAAACAAGCTGTTTCACGGGCCAAGAAAGAGTGGTTTGAGAAAGAAAGGTTGGATGCTGATAGCAACAGTAAGAAAAGAAACAAAAAGAGAGAGGCATATTTTGTCTTTAAATTTGAGACAGATTGTATTCCAATTAATCAAACCTCTTGGTTTCAAGGGGCTCCTGAAGAAAGAGATTGGCCAACACACTTCAATGTGTAAAAAACAGAGTCAAACCTTGATGACTTCTAATAAGTTCGAACCAAATGGGAGATAAAACTCACAACCATCACTATTTTTTACTGGCTTTGGAATCTGACTTTTCTCTCTCACGTTTGAGATAGAGCCGCTCCAATACTCTCCGGGCTTCACACTGAGGGAAATTGGTCAAGTCATAGTAATGAGGTGCAATATCAACCAACCTGCAAAAACCCCACATAAAAGAGATGCGACATCAATAAGAACAACCACACAGAACCAGCAGATGTGTAGGACCAGTTCACCTATCACTTTCATCACAAATATTATGATACCAAGTGCTGAAATATATATTGGTGTCAGGTGCACTGTAAATAGATGTTACCAGAAATAGACATGCAAGTAAGCAGAAGATTAGGGCCACTAGTTTTCTGGGGGTCATTGGGTGTAGTAAACAGCCCAAGGCTAAACATCTCCTACATGAGCAGCAATGCAGTCCTGCATGACAAGGGATTCTCATAAAGAGATATGATTCAACTGGAACTTACCATTCCCCACGAACATCAGTTACAATGCGGATGAAGTTGCGACTAGTGAGAACAAACTCATTGTATATCACCCACTCCGGCTTGTGGTCCAAACAAGTGGATGGATGTAGGTGCACCATCTGCAATCAAAAGGCCCACATTCCCATCCATATCAATGTCAGCACCTATTAACACACCAAAATTTACCAAAACCATTTCCCTGGTTAACACATGGCCAACACATACAGCTGGAAGTCACATAAAAGTCTCTGTTAGAGAATCAGGAAAGAAAACCAACTAGAAAGCCAGAAGAGCATGTGCGACAAGTAGAGAAAGAAATTGTATCTAGCTTGTCCTTGCAGAGAACATGTGCCTCTACAAATCATATCTGCAAGATGAAGCAAACCCTAAACTACACCCACTCTCAATTACATGACTAAAACATGTTCCTAGAAAGACACAATCTGTGAAGAAAGGATAACAGCAGACCTGCCCAATGAAATGTGCATCCATGATTGATTTCCAACATCCACTGTGCAAGGAGATGAGGCTGAACTGACCTGATTATCTTTAACAGTAAGGTAGTGGCCTGTGCGCTCAAGGTGTGCCACCTGCATGAAGTAACCAGCAAGCATGGCCTTCCGAATGTTCACATAATACTCACGGCTATTGAAATCTGTGCTGCACATTTTGAGGTTGTAGCGGTTCATAATTCGCATTAACTGCCCTCGTACATCATCAGCTGACTTTAATGCTCGTACATTGATGAAGTTGTCATAGCACCAGGTAGCATCCTCACCTGCAGTTGTCTAAAATAATTCAGTATTTGTAAAGGTCACATAACCCCTATTTGTGGGATATGAGTGCTGAGTTGTACAATAAGAATAACTTTTTCCATAGAGATAGCTTACAACACTTCATACTAGCTAAGGAGCTTAAGGAAAGCCAGACCATTGAGCACACATGAAAGCACTATTCCAGGTTGTTCACAAACAGTTAATTTACTCAAAAAATTCAATGCTCAAAATTGTGAAACAAATTCAACATGGCATAATTTGAGAAGATGTGGAACTTATTAAATAAATAACTCTGATTAGATGCACCTTCAGAGCCAAAAACATCTACAGACCTTACATTCTAAGGTGGGTAAAAAGTGATACTTGCATAATTCAACACTAAGGTCAAGTGTTCAGAAAGTTGCTGAAGAAAGAGGGTGTACCGTTTTGCTTGTAGGCATGGTAGACATTGAGCAGTGTGAGGTGGTCACCATCAATGTGCGCAAAGCGAGCCTTAGCTTCATCCGCAGCTTTCTGAGCATCCCTTGGGCGAAGGAAGCTATTGGGAACTATTATATATGGATATGGGAGCCACATGAATTTTATGTGTGCAACAGATTTTTTATCACAGGGTGAGGGAAGCAGCACCACGGAAGGTCAGCAGACGCAGAGAGTGCGGACAGCCGAAGAAAATGATGCACGCTGAGATGACTCTGCAACACTGCTTTACACTCTATCAACATCATAACCGCTACCGTAACGTAACTCCTATGCATTTCACTATCAATGACCTAAGTGATCAATTTGGAAAACCTCCTTGCAGGGAGAGTAAGTGCTGCGGAAAAGGCTAAAACGAAGGAAGGATCCATGCTAGCCTCTTCCCATGCTCACGAATACTGAACACTTTTGGGATTTAGAAATGACAATGGCTGTCAATGAACAGCTTAGCAAAACCTCCATAATACTAAAGAATTGCACAGCTATTTTTTACCTCAATTTAGGACATCAAACCTCTCACCCTGCAAGTGAGGTTGATTGGGGGGAAAAGGTTATGCTCACTGACAGTACACCTCAGGACCTAATCTGTATGTTGATACCCATGAAGATTCCTCTTTACTGGTTCATCCAAACTATATGAACAAGCAGCTAAATGCTTTGGACTTAATCTTTCCCAAACATTCCTGCTCAATCACCAGCAAAAATACAACCAAAGAGAAGGGTGGGACCACAATACCTGAGAGCATGGCAGTAATAGAGAGTATCTCATTGGAGCAATTGAATTCTGGGCTAACCACCAGCATTTTTGACATCTGAGGGTCCAGTGGAAACTCGCTCATTAGCTGTCCAAGCTTTGTCAGATTCCCATCATCATCCAGTGCTCCCAAATAGTTCAGAAGCTCTAGAGCCCTCATTAGTGTCTCAGGAGCAGGAGGATCCATGAAATCAAAGTGAACAAGGTCATCAATTCCCAGCTTCTTTAGATTCAGCACAACATTTGCCAGATTTGATCGCAAGATCTCAGGGTATGTTTGAGGTTGAAGATCATTCTGAAAACTCTTTTCAGTGTAAAGTCGAAAGCATTTCCCTGGTTGTGTACGGCCAGCACGACCAGCTCTTTGATGTGCACTAGCCTTAGAGATAGGTGACACCAGCAAGGACTCAACACGGATACGAGGATTATACACCTTTTGTTTTGCAAAGCCAGGGTCAATCACATAGACAATCCCATCAATGGTCAAAGAAGTTTCTGCAATGTTTGTAGACACCACAATCTTTCGGCCTGGAGGGCCTCCTTCTTTCAGGGGGGGAGGTGCAGGGTCAAAGATTTTTTGCTGCATAGATGGAGGCAAAGTGGAGTAGAGAGGAACAGCTTTCACAGGTCCGACTTGATCACCAAGGTTCTGAATCTCTCGTGCTATCTTCCGACAAGCATCTTCAATCTCCTCCTCTCCAGTTAAAAATACAAGGATGTCTCCTGGAGCCTCACAAATGTGAATCTGTACAACTGTGCGAATTGCTGCTTCAAGGTAATCTCTCTCAGGCTCTTGGGTGTAGAATATCTCAACTGGATGCAACCTTCCTGGGACTTTCATGAGTGGGGCTCCATTGAAATAAGACTGAAACTTCTCAGCCTCCAAAGTAGCACTCATGACCACTAGCTTCAGATCTGGTCTGTTTTTCAGGACTTCTTTCAAAAGACCAAATAGAACATCAGTTGCCAATGTCCGCTCATGAGCCTCATCAATTATGATGACCGCATATCGCTCTAGTAAAGGGTCTGTCATTGCCTCCCTCAACAACATACCATCTGTCAAGTACCTGCAGACAGGACATCAATCAAATGTGAGGGCTCAAACTTTCTCAATATCTGAGATTGAAAGAAAAAGAAAGCCCAAGCATACATTGATGATGATGCACCTTAAATATGACACAAACCCACTCGTCAGAAAACAGATACTAAAAAGAGAGGGTTTTGAACAAACTTGAGAACAGTCTTGGCCCCGCTGCAGTCTTCAAACCGAATGCTGTAACCGACCTCATCTCCAATGCTCACGTCCATCTCCTCAGAAACACGCCGTGCCACTGACATGGCTGCAACTCTCCGAGGCTGTGTGCATGCCACTTGCTTTCTGTTGTTTGTGTAGCCAGCCTCTGACACAAATTGTGGAATCTGCATAATGTCAAACACAATATCCATATTAACCTGAAGTTCTAAACATGGGTTCAATTCTTCCCAACATGTCTCCATGTATGTGTTGGTCCTGGAGAAATGGAAGTTCAACCTTCAGCTTCAAGAAAACTATACTCCAAGCACTGTTACAGCTTCTCATAGCTGGAGGCATGTCTTTGTTTGTAAACCAATATGGCATTCAAAGCTACCTGACTTCCCAACGAGTAGTGGACCAGAAGGTACGTTCCAGGATTTCCTACAATAATGTGCAGTACCCATCCAGGCAGAAGAAAAGCCATACCTGCGTTGTCTTTCCAGAACCGGTCTCTCCGACGAGAATCATAGTTTGATTCTTGGCAAGGGTGTCTAAGAACTCCTGCTTCTGCTGCCAAACAGGCAGCTCTCGCCGTTTCTCCAGAATCTCATAAAATCGCGCTGAGTAAGGCCTGTTCGTGTAAGGGTTAAGCGTAGGAAAGCCATTGGACTTTGTCTTTGCCAAAGTGTTTCCGTCATCCACGACGTCGAACAGGCTCAGTTTCCGCTTCCTTTCCGACGTCATTGCCAGACGCCGAAAGAACCTCTAAGCGAAGCAGTAGCAGAAAAAACAATAATCCTCTCAGACCAAAAAAGAACAAAAAGAAAAAAGAATACAAGTAGGAAAGCAGAGGACACAGCGAAAAAGAGAAAACAAAACTGGCACACTCCAATTTATACGATTCTTCAAACCCTACAGCAAAACGGCAAGAAAAGGCTTGACGTGCACGGCACACCAAACAAGCAGCGGAAAACCCGAGCTCCGGCGAAAGAAGAAGAGTCGAGAACGAAAGCAGATCGAGATCCAAACCCTTCCTCCGCTAAAACGAGGAAGAACAAGTGAATTCAAACAGAAAACTAAGGAGAAAAAGATTTGACCCCGTTGAAACTCGGAGATCAAAGCAATGCCAGAAGAGATTACACTCTGGCGTGGCCGGAAAAACTCTCAGCACTTCACAGAAGATGAGAGGCAACCGACTGGAACGCAGAAAGAAGAAAACACAGGGGGGGAGAGAGAGGAGGCAACAACAACGAAGGTAGAAAAGGTCGGTGAGCGCGACAAGAGCGAGCGCAGAAACCGCTCAAACCCTAACACGAGTGTAGTGAGCAGGAAGCGAGCAACGGCCCGATTCTAGGGTTTGGACACCACTCACTGGAGGAAGACGTTACACACCACCCGGAAAAGAACAGTATATTTTACGTGTTTCCGCATCTGGTGGAATATACTCCTGATGCGGAATTGTTGAGTTACCCGGAATGACGTCCTGAAGTAGAATTAACGATTGTGGTGGAATTAGACCAATCGTCCAAGAGATGTTGATTTTTGAATAATAATAGTGCCTACAATTTAACTAGCCATCTATTTGTTGGCCTTGCCTACCAAGGCAAGGATATTGTGTTTAGATTCATTATAGAGGATAGTGGGGATTTTGGCCCTTAGGTAAATATAGGTCTATTTTTATATGAGGATTTTTTAAAGACAATATTTTGGAGGTCTGTTTTTGGTTCAAACTATTGCAGTTTGTCTAAAAGGTAGAGCTTGCATGAATCTATAGTTGCTGTGCTTTTTTTTGTTGTGCCACTAACTATATCATGGTCACCTCTGTGTTCTTGTTAGAATTAGGACTTATAAAGGGTTGATGTTGAAGGTTGATGACGCATAAAGGAGGTCTAAACTATAGAACGAAAAACATATAGAGAATTGCATCTCTAGGGGCTTTGGTGGAACTTTACTTGAAAATCCAGTGGGTAGTTCATACACCTAAGTGAGAGCTAAAAACCTTAGCAAGTATCCTTGGGCTAGACAAAATGTGAGTGAAAGAGAAACATGATGGGAAAAATCATGACAAGTATTTATAGATCCATATTTCACACAGATTTTATTTTTTTTGGAGTAGTTGCACACCAACTTGGCATACCTTGTTCAGTTGTGGATTCATACCCAAAAGTCAATCTATTGCTACAAGCTAGACCAAGCGTTTTTCTACATTGATCTATGTGGTAGGGGATGGATTAGTAGCTCATAACAGACCAAATGAACATTAAGAGTGTTGACCTCAAACCAAACCCTATTAATTCATGCACTCACAATACAAAAGTTTGTTTCTAGCAACAACTAAGCACTACTACTATAACATATTTAGGAAAGGCTAATAGGCATGTATGGTCTAAAGATCCTCGTGGTTTGGAGGATCACATACTATTGGACTCTAGAACTAGGGTCTTGTGACATTACTTGTTTGACAAAAGATAAGTTGCAGACATTGTAACAACAATAAAGATATGTGAGCAAGAGATGGTTTGTGTACCTTTTTTTTTTTGTTACACTATAATCCTCACAACTTTCCCTATGCCTCCTTTTTTCTCTGGAATTAGAGGAATGTGTGAATTGGATTGAACCTTGTGGTACTAACATGTACTTAAATGGCATTTGAAAGGTGTTATTTTCATACCTACCCTTACTTCTCTACTTTGAGGACTCATTTATCCTCCTCTTCTTGTCCTCCAATGACAACTTACAAAACAATTCAACTAACATACACAAAATAGATCAACAATAGGTCCAAAAAACATTGAAGGTGATTTTATAACGATTACAATGCATTGAAACAACCATTATAACAACATGGATGTAATAACAAATCAAGAGCCAAAAACATACATGTTGTCTATATTTGTTGGAATCAGACGGTCGTATCTTTACAATTAGACTATTTCCATGCGCATCACCTTTACTCACAATCGATGAGGACACTTTTGATTCCATTGGCAAATACATATTAGTGTCAATATCCCCCAACATTGAACTCCGGTTATATGAATAGGTCCCCAGGTTTTATGTTGCCCCTATAATATAATGAATGTTCAAACATTAAACACCAAGTCACCAAGATGACAATACATCTTCACAAAGTTTAGTGACATCAAAACATTAAGAGTTATTTTAAGACTTAAACCCAATCACAACCTCAAGCCAAAAGTGATTACACTAGCACCCTACCCTACTGACTTGTTATTTGATGGCTTCAATGCACCATCTCAAACGCTTGTAGAATAGTTTATCCTATGTACACAAACTATGCCCAACAATTTAATTTATGTGTGAACTACACATTTATAGATTTTACAGTTCTACAACTTATGGCCTACATGGACGAGGTTAATGCACATGTATGCTACTCCTGACCACCATTACATCTTTCAACAAACATAACTTCAATGGTGGATGAAGCATTTCGTTGTGTAAACAACAAACACAATTTCAATGATGTTTGTAACTGTGTATTGCTACTCACAAAAAATTGATTAAAATTCAAGTGTATGTAGGTGTGTGAGGGAAGCACATGAGATGACTATAATCACTTACAACTTTGTGGAAAACCATCTAAGAAAAAAATGTTGCACTCTCTTATAACATCATGGCATCACAAATATAAAATGCGTCGTAATTCACTCTGGGTTCAATTAGATTTTGAGTGAATTTGGACATTTTTACTTAATGAAATTATTTAACCCCTTACTGAACTGGGACTAGTTGCTACATTTAATGAATTGTTTCACTAATACTGAAAGAAACAAGGTTACTTTCAAATGATATACAGATTTGCCAAACCATTCATTTGCTAGTGAATTAACTAACTAGCATGGAAATCAATTAAAATTTAATTATTTGATGTATAATATTATTGATAATTTCATGATTTTAAAACCTATGATTATTTACACGTGTCATTACCTAAGCTAGGTAGGTAGGCCACGTAATCAACTTAGGCACCTATTATAAAATTCGATAGGAGAATATTCGGTCAACATACCATTGTTGACCACACACAATACCACTCATAAAGTTTAATCTTTTGACCTTTGGATTGGAAGCAAACACCTTTACCATCAAGCCACCCCACTTGTTGTGGTAATATGTTATTACATTATATTTATCAAATACTTCATTTTAAACATTACAAAAACATAAACTTTGAAAATTCATACCTTATTGAGATTTTGTTCAAATGAAATGATTCGAGTTTTTTTTAAAAAAATTCAATAATGTACATAATTACATTTATTTCTTTTTGAAAGTTTAAAATCATTTGAACAAAAAAAAAGTTGAATATCATTATTTAATAACATTTCAATGATCATTCTTTTGGAAATTTTTTTTCAATAAATGGATGATTTTTTTGTTAATATAATAATACTTCCTATGTTAAACTATTTTCAATTATTATATGACTTTTTTCATTAATTTAAATTATTTCACCTTACATTATTTACGATTATTTATACTTATTCTCATTTTTTTTTGTTATTTTTAGTTATTTCACCCTAGGATACATTTGATTATTCTAAGTTATTTTTGGCTATTTCAACTCATTTCACCTTAGGTTATTTTTAATTATTGCAAGTTATTTTTGGCTATTTTATTTTATGTTTTTTTGTTATTGTGAATTATTTCAATTTAGGTTACTTGTAGTGATTATAAATTATTTTTGGCTATTGAAAGCTATTTGACCTTATGTTATTATTGGCAATTTTAGGTTATTATAAGTTATTTCACCTTAAGTTACTTTTATCTATTATAAATTATTTCATCCTAAATTATTTTTGGTAATCCTAAGCAATTATAATATATGGCTATTAGTTATTCTTTTATTAAGGTTATTAGTGATTATTAATGGTTATCGGTGCTTATTATATTAGTGGTTATTAATGCATATTAGTGGTTATTCTATTAATAATTATTAGTGGCTATTGGTGGTTACTATATTGGTGGCTTTTAATGGCTATTGGTGGCTATTCAATTAATGATTATTGTTGATTATTCTATTAATGGTTATTAGTGTTTATTATTGGTTATTATATTAATGGTGATTGGTGCTTATTATTGGTTATTATATTATAACTATTGTGGTTATTCAGTTAATGGTTAATGGTGGTGATTCTATGATGGTTATTAGTAATTATTTTATTAATGGCTATTGGTGGCTATTCTATTGGTGGATATTCTATTGGTGGATATTGGTGCCTCTTAATGGTTATTATAAAATTAATTATTGGTGGCTATTCTATTAATGGTTATTGATGAATATTTTATTATGGATATTGGTGGTTATTAATGATTATTATATTAATGGCTACTGGTGAATATTCTATTTGGTGGATATTGGTGGTTATTAATGTTATTATATTAGTGATTATTGGTAGCTATTATATTAATGGCTATTGGTGGTTATTTTATTAATGGCTATTGGTGGTTATTATATGTTATATTACAACTATTATTGATTATTTTATTATAAATTATTGTTGGATATTCTATGTTATAATATCATAGGCTATTGGTAGTTATTATATTGTAGGGTATTTAAAATTATTTTTCATAGGTTATTATTTTCTATTATAAATTATTTTTACCTTAGGTCATTATATTTTATTTTAGATTATTTTAAGTTATTATACTTAAGATAAAATAATTTATAATAACATAAAGTAAAATGACCTTGAGTAACTTAAAGTATAACTTGAAATAACATATATTAATTTAAAATAAAATAACTAAGGTATAACCTAAAGTTAATTAAATAATTTAATTTTAAATAACTTTAAAACTTATAATAAATTAGTTAAGATACCTTAAGGTAAAATAACATATAATAATTTAGGGTAAAATAATTTATAATAGCTTGTAATAACATAAAATATAAGTCAGAATAAGTAAAGTAGCTTAAAATAATATAGGGTATATCATAAAGTAGCATAGATGAATAAAAACATAAATTAGTAGTGAATAATGTTAATTAGTAATGAAACATGATGTCTACATAGTGAAATAACTTTCACCAAGGTGAAATCAGTAAAATGCAATGAACTTATTTCACTTTTAAGATCCCATAATGATTTAAACTAATAAATTGCACCCCATTTTTATAGTAGTGCATGGGGGTTTACGTACATGGGGGTTAACGCACTTTGATTGGTTATTGAAACATTTAATTACATGTTATTGTAAACAACAATCTCAAACACAACCAAGTTTGTCTAGATGTGTATCAAATTAAACAACAAACTAATTAAACCTATGCAAGGGAAACGCATGAGATGACACACAAAAAATCACAATTGTGAATAATAAAAAATAATTTTTCCCTTTTGTAAGGTCCTCACACACATGAGCCATGCGATCTAGAATTCAAAACCTACGCAATCATGGGGCCACCGAACACATTGTTGTTAATGATTCAATTTGCATGGTTACAAGTGTGTTTGACTACCTAATATTAAATGTAACCAACTTATTTGCAACTGAATATCAACTAGGGCTTGTAATGCACTCTTCCTATAAACAAACACCCATGTATTGTTGTTATCAACTTGTATATGGGATTTACAATTATAGTTGCAACCATGGCAAGACCAATCTTCAAAATAATGTGGCTTCCGTTATGTTACTTCTAATTTAAAAGCTAATAAATTGGATGTTAAGATGAGAATGACAATTTATTTTGCCATTTTGATAGGTGGATATTATAACTTTAGTTTCGTGGATGTTGCCACGTGTAATTTGAAACTACAAATTACATTTTCTACATTCACACAAACTCCCCAGATCATAGATAAACATTGAACTTGTAGTGCCAAGCTCTAGACATGGATCACTTCCTCCCATTATTTTACAAGTTATGGCCATTTTGCATTGAAGGTTTCCTACACAAGCTTGGTCCACCCCACCCATCAAATGTGGTTTCTTGATCCAACATTCAGATTTATGTTATTTAAAGTTTTGTTATATTGCCATAATCAATCGATACTCTCACCTTGTTCCATACAAGGGATGACATAAGGGTTTTTATAATACTATTAATGAATTCACTTGAAAAGATCTTGAAATGTTCAAGCCTTCCAATCCCATTTAAACATAGACAGATTCAAAATTATAAACCACTTGAGTGTTCTTTCTTAAACTTATTTTTAAGTTTATTTCCTAAAACCTTCATAAATTCAAATGAAAATATAATACACATATGGTGATTTTACTAGGTCCCAAAAGTATAGACTCTACTACATACATATAGATCCAAAATGGACATTTAAGATAAAAGAGCCCAAAGCAAAAGCCTAGTATAACCATGTGACAAATGTTATGTCCACGTATGGTTGTCACACCAAGATCAGCATCAGATGTGAAAGTTGAACTTATGCTTACAAGAAAAAACAATAAAGAGCATGAAATTTTCAAACAAAGGTTTTTGGTCAAGCATTCAAGTTGACCAAATAATATCAAGAAGCCATAATCAAAGCTTTGGGTTGGGTGTTTTGCAGAAGTCACCTAAACAATTGCCTTTACACTAAAAGCCTTGACAATAATAGTCATGTTGGGATTGTCAATAAACTTCAAGGATGGTTCCAAAATTATTTCATTTTCATTTGATTCATAAACTTTCATGTTTGTAGGTATTTCCCAAAAACCCATGATCATATAACAAATAACGAAAGAAAAAATAATCTTTCAGCAAGTTGCAAATCTCTTAATTGATATTGGAAGACATTCTACATCATGTTGGGACAACAAAAAGTACAAGACCGTAAGCACCTTCTAACAAACCTAAACACACTCGAAGCAACTTGTAATTAACACCATGTGTGAAGAATAACTAAACACCTTTCTTACCAACAATAGTCAGAACTAAAGTTCCAAATTTGAGTTACTCAAATTCAGCATAGTCCAATTTGAACTTGGGTCTATAATCCTTATAGGGTTGTGCGATGTCTTAAATGATTTTATAGTTGGCCTATAACATATAATGACAATGGATGGACCCACCCACCAACAAATTAATTAACGCAATGTTTCACATTCAAAACACATATCCCATTGCCACCATAGGATCATCATTACATAAAATAAAAAATCATGTGTAAATGAATACAATTTTTTACAAGAAATAAAATAGGTGTTACTATGTTAGTTCTTTAATCCCAAGACAAAACCAAGGCAAAAATGCACAACAAGAATTGATAATCTTCACTTATCAATATATGATTAATGTCAAGTGCCACACAAAGTGGAAATTCTAGAAATCTTGTCACAAGACATGTTCCCTTCATTTTTAATATATGTCCCATCAGATGGAAAATGTAACTCACAACAAGCTAGTTCTAAAGCCACTTGCACTTTCTTCATTGTATTTCCCACCCAAAAAGAGTTATTTTATTTGCTGCAAAACCAACCCCACTACTAATCTTTTACAAAACTTTGTAGTATTATTTGCTGCATTGAAGGAACATGATAAAGTTTTAGGATTTTTAAATTTTCTTTGTCATTCTAAAATCCTCCTTAATGGGCACCCAACAAGATTTGGAAAGGCATGTATGTATTGGAAAGATAGCAAGAACTTTGGAATTGGATATGGCGATTGTTGTCTAAGCTCAAGAGTTTCCCAAAGCAAATGGGATTATTACTAAAAACATCTATAAAGGTTTATGTGAAAACAATGGGAGATACTTGTAGAAGAGGAAGTAATTTTGGTGCCCACAATTACATTGCTCAACACCCCATCCAAGAATGTGCAAAAATTTGGAAATCAACAATAGTTTCTATGGACAAGAATGTGTTTTGGCTAAACTGGCGTTCCCAAGAAACCTTTAAACATTGCTATGGATGAATAGTTAGTTTTACAATGACCAAAGCTTAAAAACATGAGTGACAAAGACAAATTGAGACATACCCAAATGCCCATATTGGGATTGTTATATGGTCTGATCTATTCAATCCAAAAAGTACGATGCAAAATGAAAAATTTCTTCAAAGAATAACATGTAGACTATTCAATACTAGTGTAAACAACTGAATTTTTATTGTAACAATTTTTGTTTTTTGAAAGTATGAACAAATATAACTCCACATTTGATATTTGATTTTTCTACTTAAAAAGCCATAGAATCCACTATTAGGAAGTTATTTTTTTAACACATCCCAAAAATTAAAAAACATCCATGTTCTGAGAGTCACAAGGCTTCACATTCATAATTTGGCTTTGTTTCTGGGGTGTTGGATTACACCTCATCATGGATAGTCCTCGGTGTGATGCACCCATGTGCCAACCATGGTGAAAATTTGGTGGAGTAATTAACACCCAACATTCCATTAATCTGTGTTTCCTTGTATACCCTTAATCTATCTTGCACTAAAATAATCATTTGGCAAGACTTTAAAAGCACCCACATTGTGACGTTTTACACAATAAAATACATCCCAATGGTAAACCATCCAATAAACATGTAACTACACTAAACATCTACATTGACCATGTGGCAAGATTATTATAACATCTTGTGCATTCATAGGTTTTTAGTTTTAGGTTGCAATTTGCAAAAAGGAAACATGAAAAAAAAGATGTTGTCTTTTTTGCTCAAGATGCTTTTATCCATAACTACTTATACAAATTGATAACCACCATGCATGAAGTTTTACTACAATGTTTAGAGTAAACCAGGAACAATACAAGTCAAAAGGCATGTGAAAAAAACACCTTCTACTAGAAGTACCATAAAAATTGAGCTAACAAAACTGTCTTTCCACCATCAAAATGCAACACTCCCAATGGATTTTGTAATAAAAAAATCCAATGCTTAGAGTAGTAGGCTTTAAGGATTTCCACATCTTATAGTAACCAGAAAATTATATTCAATATTTCCTCCATATTATGTTGTTCATGTATTGGATCAATGTGGAACATTTTTGGCATTAATTATATGACCTAATTCCATATGGTTTTTTTTTCATAAGGTAGGAACACCACCTGTTATTTGTATTTCAGGCCTAATTCACTAATAATGGGTACATGTCTATGTGCTCCAATTTATTCTGCAACATTTTCAAGTAATGGTCCCATTTGTGTTATCATTTTTAGGGTTAACCTCACTTTGCATGAAAATTATACTCCATGTCCCCACCCATTACAAATGTGTATAAATTCCCAAACCGGATCTTTTGACACATGCAAACACTAACCTCATAAACTAGTGGATGTTTTCATTTTCAATTAACATCCTATTGAATCAATGTCATATCAAGTTAATAGTATATCATCAAAACTTGATTATGTAGGTGGTGAGGGTACATCAGGCATACCTTTTGAAATTAAGTATAAATGTCATGAAGTTTTGTTGTAAGCATGAAAAGTTTGTCATCCAAGTGATACAATGCACGCGCCAAACAAATTAAAGTGGAATTATTATTTGTTGAGCTTATTCTAATTTATGAAACCCCTATTAAACTCCTCTTTCAACAACTATTTCCTCACTACATGTTTCCTTGTGAGCAAAAACCTTTAGGTCACAAAATCACAAAGGGATGATGGAGGGGAGGTTGCATGGAACATGCTAGTAGTTTATTCACCTAATAGTCATGATTATTGACCTTTAAAGGAATTTTTGGAATCGAATCCTCTAACGTCTTGGTATTCAATTCTATTAAAGGTTTCATGATGGGATCCTGCATGTGCCATACATTATAACTCACCCCCAAGCTCCTTGATGGATTCCACTATGAGTCCAAAAGTGAAGATAACAAAACGAAAAGGAGTTGGGGTGCGCTCCCTGGTTCACATGATTTCAAGGGTAGAGGGGTGTGCTATAGTTTCGAGATGCGACTAGGATGAACGACAAGCGATTCAATTATTCACATGGACCTACACAAACCAAACAACAAGTTGATTAATGCATAATCAAAACACTTTTGGTGCACGGACGAACCATAAACAAACACGGATTCACAAGACTCATCACGGCCCAAACTTGGGGGAAGCCACCACCTTCCCCCTTGTAGTATTTTCTATGCTTGGCCACAGGGCCACCACCCAAATTTCATTTTCTCCCGAGATTCCCAAGTGGGAGTCCCAAAATTCTCAAAATTAGGACTCCCGCAACTTTGGAAGCCTATAACTTGTGTCCAAACCTCCGATTGAGGTAAGGTCTAAAGCAAAGTTGTAGCCCTTGTCAAGAGCTTTCCAACGATATGTGAAACGCTACATGAACGTAAGGAAATCAGGGAGATATCCAACTTTTAGTGGTCAAGAGTCAAATTGGCAATTTGACTCACGACCTTTCTTTTGACCATAACTTGTGTTTAAGGAACCCAAATGGGTCATGCAAGCCCATTTTAAACATCTATGTTCCAAGAGCTTTCCATTGATATAAATAACTCTTTAATCCAATGAATTTAAAGTCTTAAAGTTGCTCTCTAAAAATTCAGGAGTTCATTGGGACTCCAACTCCCAAAATGCAAGTTCATTTGGGAATGAGGATGTTCATTCCCTCGCACTCTCCTACATTCTCGGGAGCATGAGATGTGACTCCTAGGATTCCCTCTTGGCCCACACCTTTACAAGCCCTTGTTTTGGTCACAAACCCAAGGCTAGGGTTGCAACACATTCAGTGAACATAATTTCCCTCAATAATTAGATGCATCCCAAATTGGAAACTCTCACCAACACCTTCACATGTAGTTGTTGAAGACTTGGAATTCCAACAAAGCAAAGAAGGATACAAAGAAAGATAAAAACTTAGAGATACCATGACACAAAAATACAAATAGTGAAGCACCAACACATTACCTTAACATCATGGGGTTGGAAATAGATGAAGACAAAGTAGCCAACCACCAAGGCTAAGTCCCCATCCAAATCCCACCACACCTAGCATTATGTTTACAATTCCCATGATGCAGATGATGATGAACTATTTGTTTTATATTTTGGAACATTTTAAAATCAAATAATTATTGGTTTTAGTTATTTAAAAAAGAAATCAAAATTGGAAATGTATTATCCCAATTATTGGCAAAAACCATAAAGGACCAGCAAATAAATCCCACGAGAAAAAAAACCAGTGACCCAGGACACTTGCAACTATTTATTTTGTTGGGAAGCACATAAACCAATGCTCCACACACACCTTAGCACGTTTGTAATAACATAACGTACATTGGCATGAAAATTACAACAAATTATGAATTTGGGTGGGGTTTGCATAAGTTACATACCATGGATCATTATGCATCAAATGACGATGTCGCACTTCTCTTCCTATATTGGTTATGCATGCATATATTAAGAATGTCTACTTTGCCATTCAAACTACTTGTGTTGGGTGATTACACAACAAACTACGAAGATTTTGTTGCTTTAGCGTTGTGCACCAACAAGTTGTATAAAATTGGCAAAAAAGGTGGGTTCATCAAAGTATGGAAGTAAAGGTGTGATGAGCAATACGTGAAGTTCCATTTGAAGCCACATCCGTGGACATGGGGTCGGATCATTTGGATGTGAGTTTTGGGATTGGGTGTGTAAAAACACAGGTTTGATAAATGGCCCTAAGCCATCTTTGTGACTAGGTCATCCTATCTATTCATAGCACCACAACCAGCACGAAGGATCCAATTTTTGTCTTGGGGTTTGCCTGAGGATAGGGCTAAATGAAGTACAAGCTTGCCTTCACCCATCCTTAGGAACTATGAGTGAGATGTTCATGACAATTCATCACTACTAGGCTACTAGTTGTGATGAAGGTAGTTGAGCAACTTGGATGCACTCAAACCCCAGAAAATAAAGGAGAATATATGACTATTGATAGGTGTTTTATAGGACATAGTTGTATGGAACATTGATATGTTATGTGTTTTTTTAGGCACTATCAAATTAGCTAGCTAGCAAAATTGTCCATTAATAATCTTGGCATCATGAACATTAAGGGTCGTGGCATATTTTCTTCAAAAAACCTCTTGAATGTTTTTCTCTTCCCAATGTTTGCTTGTGTTATTTACTCTAGTCTAGTGGACCTACAATTCCATGTTTTAAGGTTTTTTCATGTTGTTTTAAAGTTTTTGTAAATATTGACCTTAAGATTCATAGACATGTAATATGGAATGGGTAAGATTCTCAAATGTCCTTTGTATGAAGAATATGACATTTGAAAAAGTTATTGTGTGAAGATCTAACACCTAGCACATTCGGTCCATCCCTATCAAACGTTAACGTTGGCCTTAAGAATTCGGTTATTTCCAAGATTATTGTGAATGAAATTACATTTGTTACTGATTTGCCACAAATTGTCCATTTTACATTGTAGTTAAAATATGATTGAACTTGGTGCTTAGGTAGGGAAATTGGTCATGGTAGACCTTCAAGAACTCCAATCAAACCAAATTTCATGCCATCATTCAAGCTACAAGTTGTTGACCTAACCAAAAGCAATCATTGAAACAATATTCAAACTTCATTAAATGTTCATGTATGGAGCAAGCTACTAAATGTAATCATCCAAGCTGATAACTAGGTATACACTATGAACTCACCTTGTAGATTGTCCATAATACGAGTTGTTGCATTCCAATGATCAACTCCTTCTCTTCCTTGTCATCTTCACAAGGTTTCTTGATGCATGAAAATGCCCACCAATTTGTGTGCATATCTTCCCCACAACCTTTAAACATGCATTTTGATGAATTAGAAAAATGAAAAATGGCCCACCAAATGTGGTATACATGTTTACAAGAAGCCTTTTTGTAATCCCAAGTTGGTTGAAAGCCTTGATGAGATTACATTGCTACAAAATGGTACAAAATCATCATTAGCCAAAAAATCAAAAGGCTATCATGATGGATTTAAAGATGGGCATTGATGCCCTCTCTTCATGGATTGAACCTAAACACAAAATGTAGACTTGTGGTGTTTCCATGTTTCCAACCTCTCCTATGCCCTAAACCATGTTTCTTTTGCCAAATCACACTTGGGTCAAAGTGTGGTCAAGGTACCAAAAAGGATTGTCTCCTTTTGTATCCAATCCAAACCCCCTCACTTAAAACATGTTGTTGTAACTTAATGGCACATTCATATTCAAAGTTTGATTTTCTTCATGGGTAGGTACATTTACTAAGGTACTAATCTATGCATAACATGTCAAATTTGAACAAATTTTAGGATTCCTACCAAGTTTTGGAAAAAATCCAAAACTTTGTCCTTTAAGAAAAAAAAGCTCAAGGATTCATTTGAAGAATGTTTAAACAATTTTTTTTGGCCCAAGATTCTTACCACAAACATCTTAGGTACTAATGTACATAAAATGTATGGGTGTGACAAAAACCAAGTGCCTTATGGTAATGTAAAAGTTTCAAAAAATGAATTTTTTGGGAACTTTGGGCCATTGATAAAACATGGCCCACATTGGATAAATTTTACTATTTTTACTTTTCATAATTGAAAAATATATACATTTTAGATGCCTATATAAAATTTGGAACAAAATAATTTCATTTGACATGAGAAAAAAAGGGAAATAGAAAACATGTCATAGCAAAAATGAAAAAAAAGGTGAATTTGAGTCCTTAATAGTGTTTTTAAGGGGGTACCCGAATCGTGCTTTGACCCACTTCACCATTTAATTTAATTTTGTTCAAATTCCCTTTTCTACATCAAAACTTTGAAGGCTAAAAAAATACATGTTTGAAACTTAAATTTTTGTTGCAATGACTTTAACTTTACAAGAGCTATTGGGAGAGATTTAGCCCCACTTGCCTCTCTAGAAGTATTCTGAGAGCACATGTCATGAATTTTTAAGTTACGTGTGTCAAGCACCAAACATAACTTTTGGATTTTTTTCTTTACATCTTTTAGATGATGCATGTGATTTTCAATCTGGCTTGTCAAGTTTTTTCTACGATTGATCATTTGCCTTTGAAAATGAAAATATCTTCAGAGGTCAAAATCTTTTTCTCCAACCCTAAAATGTATTCTTGCCACCATTTGATACATTGAATGTCTATGTAGCTTGTTGTATGGACAACTTGTAACTCGCTTGGTGGTTATGGCATGGCTGAATCACCTAACAAATCTTCATCCTTCTCTTCCTTCAAATTGGTATTAAAATCAACATCTATTGTTGAAGACTGTTTGCCACTCTACTATGCATCAAAAGATTGAAGTCTTTGAAGCTGGTCCCAATTGTCCATTTTACAAACACACAGAAGTTCAATGGCTTTCCCTTTCGTTCATAAATAATGTCTTTTGCCTTGGCCTTGTTAATCATGCAATTACAAGGAACTTGAGTTCTTTGGTGCAATATCATCCACAATGTTTATGCTCTAGTGATGAGCTCCTCATTGTCTATGTGACAATATTTATAACAATTTTTATTAATGGCTTTCTCGAAAACTCTTCCACTTCCTCTTCCTCTAGGTCCTTACCTATTCTTAGACATTTGGGATTTGGCCAATTATTACATAAATCGTATTTTTCAATGAAATCTTCCTAGTAATGAAGTTTTCACTAGAAGAAAAACATGTATTTTTTACTAGTCTTTGCAACTAAATTTTAGTCGCAAGAGATATTTTATAACTAAAATCCCTTTAGCCACCTAAAACAAGTCGCATGCGATAAATTAGTTGCAAATGACAAAGTGTATTGTATGCAAGAAAAAATCAACAAATACATTTCATCCTTTGACTTCATTGTATACGTATTGTCACATGCAATTAAAATGCAACTATTTTGGTCACAATTGGAGGCAAATGATGTGTTGCCACGTTTCTTAATATATTATTATTATTATTATTATTTTGAAATAATCTAAAACGTTTAATTCAAATACTTGGATGAACTTATATTATGACATGTGGCCCAATGTATGTATGCCATGTGACATACATAAGAAATATTAAGTTGCTAGGTACCTAGGTAGGTACATAAATAGGTGCCAATAAACCTATACTACATACCAACCTACCTATTTAGATCAAAAAATAGGTAGGTAGGTTCTACTTTCCTAAATTAAATATCTATTCATATATGTAGGTACTTAGGTGAATAGGTACACAAGTCAACCTAGCTGGGTAAGACAAGTAGGTTGGGAAGGTAAGTATTTTAGAAATGTGCAAAATTTGTTTTTTTGTTTTGGTTTGAGCTTCTTGATCAGCTCATCCCATGTGCACAAATTTTTTAATGTGAAATTGGATGACCACATCCCATTGTTTATATAATGTTCAAAATAGGAATGAAGAACAAACAATATGGGATAAGTTTTGAAGTTGCAACTTTTTCACAAACTAGGTTGTAGTTCCAAAACTTTTTTCCTACCTTAATTTCTTAGTTTAAAAATTTATAAACAATTAAAGTATTAGATAATTAGATAATCATTTAATTAATAATGATTAAATTTACATATATTTAAACTATAAATTATACATTACAAATATTCAATATTTCTTATCAATTGCTTAAATAAACAATAACTTATTGATATTTAATAAACTAGTTATCCAGTTATTCATAAGTTATTAATACACAACTCATAAATAATTAGATAATTAAAATAATTAAAAACATTTTATTATTATTTAGAATCTGATCGAATTATATATAATATAATTAATGTAAAAATAATTTAAGGACTATAATTTATAATTTAACTATTTTAAATATTTGTGTTAAAATTATAGGTAATGATTAACAATTGCTATTAAAAAGTAAATTCTACAAGAATTTTTACAAAATTATTATTCAACTAATTACATTACTTATTCTATAATTACAGTTATTGTTCTAAAAATTATTATAGGTAAAGTAATGTTTTTCCTCTTGGTAATTATTAACTATAAATACAACAATTTAATAAAACATAACATTCATTTTCATAATTATTGTCAAGTTACTATAAAATATTTATCATAGATGATTAATCACAAAACTTTTAATATTATTATTACTATTATATAATTCGTGAAATCAAAATCAATACAATAATTATCTAAATTGCACTATAATTTTTCCAAATTTTTAATTCAGTTTTGAAGTTATAAATTACAGAGTGTGAATAATTATGTTAAATGAGAAAATAATTATGCACATACTAATTAATTCTTAGCTGAAGTAATTGCGATGATTTTAAAGTAATGTCACATTAATTAATTTCTTTTAATATAAAAATATAAATTAGACAATATACAAATCTATGTTATAATAATAATTATTTACTGTAATTTAGTTCTAGTAAACATACTCATTTATAATTATTTATAAAAGTCACTTACTATGGATAACATTATGAGAAAAAACCCTTAAAACTCAATCAATAATTTTTTGATTTAATTTGGTGAAATTTTTGGTTTAAATAGTTGGATCCCCCCCCCCCTCCCCCCGCCCCCCCCTTGAACTTTTTTATTTTTGGTTTTCAATCTTTTTAAGTTGGAAATTTT
>Ga0209208_10003405_pt1 | contig 22766 bp, 18 predicted proteins | sample S1TSphfallax_3_FD_187694 | JGI IMG/M metagenome (GOLD analysis project Ga0209208, IMG submission 187694) | Host-associated microbial communities from peat moss isolated from Minnesota, USA - S1T2_Fd - Sphagnum fallax MG (SPAdes) (version 2) | ecosystem: Host-associated > Plants > Peat moss >...
ATCAACTATTGGATCCCCCCATGTATCAAGCTCATCCATAATAAGCCAATCGTGGTGGTGTAGCCCCAAGATTTAGGAGGGGTACTATAAGAGGGGTGATGCAAGGTTTAGCAATTGTTGAGACTATTATAGCTGGTGGGAAACTAAAGTGATCTTCATAAAAAATAACATCCACAATGAATTTGTTTTTTTTCAGGAAGGAAACAACAATATCCCTTGAATGTGGAATTGTAATCAATGAATACAAAATGTAAAGATTTAGATGACCACTTAGTTCTATGAGCACTTATGAGTACAAATGAAATACAACCAAAAACCCTTAGATGACAAAAACATGGAGGTACCCCAAATAGTTGTTGGTGGCAGGTCAACCCACCATTAGCTCTTGTAGGAGACAGATTTATCAAGTAATTTACAATGCTGATAGTTTCAGCCCACAAACGAACAAAGAATATTTGCACCACATGCCAAATTTTTTGCTTGTTCAATAAGGGTCCAATTCCACCATTCAACAACACCATTCTAGTGAGGGCTATTGGTTTGTGTGAATTGTTGCATTATGTCATGGTCCTTACAAAATTCTTTGAACTTGGTGGAAGTATATTCACCTCCCTTATCAAAATGCAAGGTTTTGATTGACTTTCTGAATTTTGTTTTGATTCTAGCTAAAAATTGTTTAAACTTATATCAGCTGAGGAGACAAATTCCCACAGTTGTGAGAGCTGGGAAAACTCCACTGTGTACAAGACCAACCATGCAGCAACCAATTCCAAGAATATAAAGTCACTAAATGAAAGTACTTGATCAGCTTCTCCATTCCCATACATGAGGAGCAACTTGGGGGAGAGAGAGAGGCAATGAAGCACATCCACAAAGAAACACTCCAGGGAAAATAAAACAAGTTGTGACACAGGCAGTAAGAGATAGACAGAAGAATAAAGCTCATCACCACAGTTGTCTCTCAGCTTTGTCTTGGCTTCCAGCTGTTGCACCATGGGAAGAGCCATGTGCCAAGCAGCAGCAGTGTTCTGAGGAAGTTGGTGAGCATGGTGCACTGGCAACTCACTGCTATGATGGAGGAGAAGGATCTTGAATGGCCTCTGGTGACATTCTCTTTTCACCTTGTGCTGTAAAGACAGTGTGCTCCCTGCACTAGGAAGCACTTGCACCTCCATTGCTGCAACAGCACAGCAGAGCTTCTGTGCTGCTTCTCTCTCTCCTGCATCACAAATTTTTTTGCTGATGCTCTGTTTGGGGGGTCAACTCAAAAAATAAAATCTTTCATAAGAATAGAGAAATCTCCATTCTCACAATGAAGAAGAAACAGCAAGGCTAACACTTCCTCAGGAAGCCACAGAAAGAACCAAACAAGGGGAGACAAAAAACAAAGAAAAAATGAAAAACACACACCGGTATGAACAAAAAACAAAGACAGGGTTTACTGCCTGACCTGCAACCTACCTCTGTGACCTATCCTACTCTCAGTTTTTCAACTCATACAACACAAATCCAGCTGGGGTGCTAAAAATATTGCCCACCACCCTCCATCACTTATCCATCATCTCTTGCTTCACTTTCTCAAGTTTCCAATAGGCTTCTGTCTAAAACCTGTAGAAGGCTTGCAACACACACCTCCACAATCCTGAGTTGTACAGGTTAACATCTTTTCAAGTTCTAGAAAAGAAATGAAACAAGAAGTACCTATGTAACAAGAAGACAACAATCTAGGGTTTAATCTACAGTTTCCAGATGACATGAAGAACCAATGTGCACCTTAAGATCATTGCTAAGAGGGACTAGAATTCAGGATCAAATATAGCTCTGCAGACTATGATGGAATATTCATGTAGGTCTAAGGATTTGACACCTTGCAGGTCCAAGTATCCACTGCACTGTCTTGTCTTACACCAGAAGACTTGAACCCAAGTAACACCTAAACCCTAAACCCTAATGCCAACAGTGATTTAAGACTACTCTAGCACAAGCTGATTATGATGGGAACCAAAGAAGACAGAGATATTAAAAATTACTATAATTTCAAGGAAATCCAAGGTCCCATCATCCAACAAAAGCACTGAACATTTGGTCAATGGTGAGTTGTGAAGCATGTCTGGGGTAGTAATAATTCCCAAGGCAAGAAACTCTAGCTTGGAAGCTGATATACTCCATTCCTGTGTAGCATCAGAGTGTATGTGACCTCGATCAAATGTCTCTTCAATCGAGGCGTATCTGGATGCATCGGTCTTCCCTTATTTTCTGCAAGTTTCTACCCTACATGTGACTGAGTACCCGAACCCTAGAAACAAAAACCTTCCAGTTTAGCCATGAACATGTTGTAGGTCCATGCCTCAAATCAAAAGTTTTCCCTCATCCAATGTTTGTGAAAGAAAGAGGTCCTATGCAGACAGTTGAAAAGTCAAATGGCATGGCAATTTCTCATACCTCCTCACCTTTTTAATGAATCAGCAAAACAATCTCTTTGCCTAGTATTGCATTTCCTGACAGCAAACAATGGGAGTTGATACAATATTGGACAGAGATAGCAAAGCCAATACAAACAAAACAAATAGAATTATGGAAGGGGGGTACACTTACCATGAATTACATACAAAAGGAGAAGATGAAAAATACAGCAAGTTTCAAGCATTGAGTGCACATTTTTTCCTCTTTGTCAAAAATGAGGCAATGAAAAAAATGTGTCTGAAGTATAAAGAATCGTCTCCTAACCAAGAGGAAGAAAGAACCCATGGAATAGGTTCCCATTTCACTTCAATGCAAGGAGGCCAATACAGAAAGGAAAAATAGCCATTACCTAAAGAGGCAAAAGTTCAGGCAGATACATATGAGATTGCCCAAAACTCAAAACAACAACCCTAAACTCTAAACCCATAGCCTTATGAAATTTGTTCACAAAGTATCAGATCATCACTGCATAAGGCAAGTTCAGAGACAGTTTCTTAATGCAAGGAGGTCAATATGGAGCGGGGAAAAAGCAAAGAGCCTAAGAGCAAGTTCAAGCACAGATCATCTGATGACAGAAGTAGGCTAGGCCGCAGAGAGAGGAAAAAATGTGCTTTTCTAATCAAGCTTTGAGTTCCAGTACATGTGCAAGATTCAAAACCCTAATTCTTGAAACCCTAATTCATGCATCCTGTTCATGGGCGCTCGATAGAGGACAACAGCAGCAAAATACACAGTTTCTCCACGTGGCGCACGTTGATTGGATCAGAATACTAAATCCAGCCACGCTCTGTTTCCACTCCCACAAAATGTAAACTCGGAGATTGTGTGAATAGGCACTGATAATATGTCAAGCCCATTCACACGGAAGTGGTTTTTTTCCAGTTGCTTCTCAACCTGTGTGCATGAAGATGAGTGGGTTGTGTAAATACAGGGAGCTAGAATCCACCTGATCTTGTGATAATTTTCTTCATTGTTACTAATTCTCTTTGAACTAATTGGGATCAAATTCATACTGAGACAGTTTTGTGATTACTAAACAAGTTGGATACTTTTTTACTAACATCTTTGGCAAATGATTTTGGCCACTTTTTTGTACTACGAGATTACATATCACGAGATCTGTTTCGATGTTTTGTTCACCCATTCCCATGACATCCACAATATGTTTGCATATTCCTGCAAAGTGCACAGAGTCATTTCAAGGCATGACATAATCATTCACCAAAGATGTAATGGGCAATTGCTTCCCCAGTCCATTGCTTGCCCAGTCCAATATACATCATATTTTCATCAATTCCTATCAAGCCCTTTTGACCTCAGATTACACCTGCTTGCTCCAACTCCATAGTTCCATGCCTAATGAGCTTGCAACTAGCACCCAATCTGGAATCAAAATTGTAGTTGTGTTCCAGGAAAATACAATTTAGGTCACCATAACATGTACACTCTTGCTAATGAGGAAGATGATGCTACCTGATTGGAGAGTTCAGTGTTATGCATAGTGTAATGGCCTGCTGCCAGGGCAACCCAGCGTAATGACTGAGGCAGGCCAGGCCAGTATCAGCAGGTATGGACATTGGTATAGCAGGAAATTACACTTTGTAATTTCTTGCCATTTGAATGTGAACAGGAGGCCCTGCTGTACTGGCCTGCCCAACAAAGGGGCTGGCAAGGTTTATGCATAAAATTGCACTAACACAACCCAGGACACAAGTGGAGGTGAAAACAAAAGAAAAGGGGACTTAAGTCTCAGTGACAACCAATGGAAATGGGTTGTGGGGTCTGGGGATGAACAAAGGGAGGAAGCTTGGTAGAAGGCAGCCCAATTGCCATGACTCTATTTAGAATAAAAGATGCCTACAATTTCTGAAGTGCAACAGAAGCTTGCTTTTCAGAAAACATAACAATTGAAGAGGGGGGGACTTAGTTCAAGGCCTCTCCAGAAGAAATGAGTCTGCCAAATGTTCCAAATCTGCTGCGGGACTAATATCAAATACATTGGTGATTTCTGATGAGGTGCATATGGACATAAACACATGGCAGTAGGTCTGCACATGGGCAGAAAACCATACCTGAACTGATCTTTTGTATCCAGGCACTGGGTCCTGTTGTCAACTTCCTACTATAAGATGTACATAAAACTGCAAGCAAGTTTCAAAACTGGGATTTGTCGAGGTCATCGAAATACGGATGGAGCAGAGCTGCCTTGGCTGATATGCGATTTGCAGGGTTGTACTGCAACATTTTCTGAATCCAAGTCCAAAAGCATTGGTGTCAAGCTAAAGCTTAGGTATCTGATTGTGAAGTTAGAAGCTTATACAGTCAATGTACATGTGCTCACATTTTCTTGACATATGAAGATATTAAGGTTCATTGAGTGCTTGCAGAATTTTAAGAAAGGTCAGGTACATGGACAATATACCTGAAGGAGGTCAATGCCTTTGACCTCGAGGTTGGGTACAACCTTGTCAATGCTTTGGGGTTTCCATAGGGGGTAATCGTGCCAATCACGCAGGTTTTGAACTCCTGGCCAAATCTCTTCATTTGGAGTTCCTAACAGTCTGTAATCACAAATCAAATCTGTATATTTGTTTGTCCTTTACAAAACAAATGCAAGTACATTCAAGTATTGCTATGTATTGAAACATGCACTTGTCATCACACCAAAGTTATTCATGAAGTGGCAAAAATCATATGATGCTTTTTGCTGGATGACAGAGTAGTCATACTAAATTTTTTGTTTCAGTAATCTTTATTTTGTTCATAAAAGAGTCCAAGAAACATCACCTGAAAATATGAAGAAGCTGCTGGAGTTCTGAGTCTCCAGGAAAAAGGGGTGCTCTGCGGGCTAACTCAGCTGTTAATCAAAACCACAAGAAAAGAAATCAGAAAATAAGGTAAAATGGACTTGTCAAGCCATTGATGGATGGCAGCTATTGAAAGCTTGAGATGAGATTTGGAGGTGGACCAAAAAGGACACCCTGCTCACCAAAAATGCATCCAACAGACCAGATGTCAACAGGTGTTGCATAGTGGGTGGATCCCAGCAGCACTTCAGGCGCCCGATAACATAATGTGAGAATCTGTGAAAAGAACCATACAGATTCTACTTGAGCACACAGTGGGGATTAAGGATATGTGGCTGCTGTCTGCACTTTTTTCCTCTCACTAAGGTATGTGAATTTGATCACATGTGAGCAATTGGTAAGGACTGGTGCAAACTAGCAGAAACCCACTGGACAAAAGAATTATTGTTAGCACATTTTTCTACACCATCTGCTAATCACTAGATCACTTGAAAGAATCATCAACAGCTTCAGTGATGAATCAGGAAAGAAAAGAACCTCATGGGTGTAGCTCTTGAGAGGGACTGTAAATGACCTCCCTAATCCAAGGTCAGCAATCTTCAGAAGTCCTTTCTCTCTGTCCACCAGAAGATTTTCTGGCTTCAAGTCCCTGTAGAGAACCCACAAATTGGAGATACTTGAGCAGCTTGCATGAGCACTCCTTTCTATATCCATAAAGTCCAATCACTGCATGTTCTCAGGCCCAGGTAAACATATCTCCAAGGAACCACAATTTTTTGCAGTGAACACATGCAAAGGACTTCCTATTGACTAGGTTTTAGTGGAAACCGTATAATCTGCTATAATCTGCTATCCCAGGTTAACATACAAAACATTGCAAATTTTTTTTGCAGTAAGTGGATGCAAGTGACTTTGCATATTGCATTTCCTATGGAATAGTTTTGGGTGGAAAACATTTAATCTGATATACAACCACCAAATGGCACTAGCAGATATTAAGGGGAGCAGTTCAGGGACCTGTGAAGGACACCATGGCTGTGCAAGTGAGCAACCCCTTTGCATAGCTGATACATGAAACTCTGCATACCACCAGTTTCTTGTCACATGGAAGAGAAGGGAAGGCCATCATCCTACAGATTAAACAATAGATGATTCAGGTTCTGTACTTCAGTCAAGTCAATAAACCTTGCAAACTGCAGTGGTGAATACATGGCAAATTACTAAAACTGACTGTTGACTTTGCAGAACCTCTATCCTGTGCAACTGACACTGCTCCATAGACTACTCATCTCCAGCACAGTCAATGTGATCTCTTACAAAGACATGGAGCAAAGCAATGATTTCACCATTCCATTTCAAAGCTTATGTAAGAGTTTTGTAAATTTAGAGATAACTACATGGTATGTTCTGCTGGATACCTTAATGATGTGCGGGGGCACATGATTGCAAGGGCCCTTCCATGAGTCTATGTATCTCTTGAGGTCAATGTCAATGTACTCAAACACCAAGTACAACAATGGCTTCCCATTTTTATCACTGTGCTCCACACCCAACAACCTGCATCACTGTTTGACATGTTTGTGAGCTTTAATCTGTCTATGAAATAGTAGCTAAAGTTTCCTGTACATACATCTCCCAAGGTCCAAATTCCAAACTTTAGATGACCAACGTGTCATCCAGTACACTGAAGCTCTTATCCATAATCGAGGACCAGGACGGGCCTTGAATCAACTCATGGCATAGTGGTTCACAAAACAAGAATTTAAACTAAAGTCTGAAAACCCAAGGCCGGAGATGTGATGATGGTGGATTTCATAAAGCTTTAAACACAGCAAACTTGCAACATGGGTTTAGGGTTTAGGAGATTGTCCTTGACTTGATGTGAATCCAGTGCATCCCATCTCTGGTTATGCTTGAGAAGCATTGCTAGTGGTCGGTTTCAGAGTGATGAGTTCATAGATTCTCTAAGGGGAAATCCACTGTATATGACAGGGATACTTCCTGGTCATTGAGAAGGAATTTTCCAGTACTTTCGTGTGTGATGTCAACCCTGGGTAAAACAAAAGCTTCGAGCCTGCAATTGCAAAGTAGCAGGACAAAGAAATCTTCTCAACAACGAGTCTCTGTGGCTTCCATTTCCTTCTTGACAAGTGATTCTCTCCCTGGAATTTCCAAAGGCAACAGAGACCTTACCTTACAACATAGATGCTATGAGAGAGCATTTGCAAGAGAGAGACCTCACGCAGCGCTGTGCTGGGAACACCTTCATCATCCATCTCCAGCTTTGTCTTCTTTAAAGCCACCAAGCGTCCTGTCTTCCTTTCCCGTGCCTTGTACACTTTTCCGTATGTTCCAGCTGCCACTTTCTCTAGCTTCTCGTAATTCTCCATCTCCGATACTTCATCCAAATGGATCACGAGGACTGCAGGGAAGTGCTCTCGGCTCCCGCACCTCAACACAAGATACGAACGCGAGCAGACTGGCTACGGAAGCCGCACTGTCAAGAATTTCCAAAATGAACAAATATAACAACCGAAGGTTGCACAAGAAAAGTCGCGCGCGCAGTACCTATCTACATTGGAGACCAGATGGACAGGAAATGCAATGGAACTTGTGGCAAGGAGTTGAGAACTTGTGCAAGGTAGGGATTTTCCTAGACCAAGATGAGGAAGAAAAATAGATCACAACAGATTCTTGCGATAGGTAAAGAGATCTTCTTCACTCAGGGACTTCATCATACTCAGCAAAAAGGAGCATAAAAATGTGATCAACAAAAAGATCATTCCCAAGAGAAGCCTTTCCACTGAAGAAAGAAAACAACAACAACAACAACAACAACAATAAAGCTCTCTAACAAATGCTGCTAGCCTACCTCAAGGTGCAGAATGAGATGAGCAATGCCAAAAAACATCGAAACAAAAGTAAGGTACGTTTAAAAAACCTAGAGGACCAAAAACAAAAAAGAGAACTAAAATTCTTTTAAAAAAATCCCTTGCAAAACTCCGCTCTAGAACGTATTTGAATTCAGAAGAGCAATGCAAAAGACGCAGTATTTGGACAAAGAGATTTGGAGAAGAGATGAAGAAGCACACAGGGAAGCAAGACACAGCCAAGACCTCTGGCAGGACATCGCACTCTACTACAGTGCCACTTTCAAAAGAAAGCTTTTCTTGCAAGGGACCCTCTCCAGGTACCTTTTGATACATGTTTGTCAAATAACTAATTAATTTTGAGGATGACATTTTGTACCAAACCCAATGGTGGAACTCTTGTTTCATACAACTCAGAGCGATTACAATTTTTTATACATCATTTTAGAAAACTTTCTCTCTCTCTCTCTCTCTCTCTATATATATATATATATATATTATGCCCAAAAGGAGGAATAAGAACATCAATGAAGCAACAAGAAAATGCTTCTAAACTTGAGGAACAACAAAAACACAAGAGGAAAGGCACACCTCCATCACAGATTATATGTTTGGAAGCACAATACAAACTGCAAAGCTTGGAACAAAAGTGGATTGGGAAAAAGGCTTGCGCCATTCACTATACGGGTCTCCCATGACATCAAATTTCTGAATTTGTCAATGTGAAGGAGGGAATAAGGATCCCAAGCTGCTTGGTGTGTCAGAAGTTAACACCAAATCATGTAACTACATTGTAACATTTCTCGAGTGTCAATTTGGTCAAGCTGATCATGACACCTTTTTGTCTTCGGATGCTTTGAATTTCATCACTCATACAAAAACTGTTTTCCTTATCTCCACACCACCCACTTCCTTAACTAAAAGGACAGAGTTTGGTAAGCATAGTTAAATGAGAGTTTTTCTTTTGCTGGTATCACAGTTGCACAAAAACTGTCAACTCATGGGCAACTTCAGCACAAAAGGAAAATTGGCATGTGTTCGATGCTTGATTGCACCCACCATCTTGGAGAGACTCACACAAACAATCTCAGATGTGTACCCCATGAATGAACCAACCACTACAGCTGTGCTGATTGATGAGACTGCCACAAACCAGAGTTTGACCAGTGTCCAGGAGAAGTTATATTCTCCCGCCCAAATCCAATCACCTCCAATGAGGAGTTTGAGTGCCCATCCATAAAGAATCTTGTTACCTGCACAACAGACAACTAGACCAATTCAAAACCTGACAATTCAGCTTGAGTATGTAGACATAGCTGTGGAATGCTAACAGAAAGTTCATGTAGTGGCATAAGAAAGCACCTCACATTCCTCAATTTTACATTTCCTAGCTATCTGTATGGAGGCTTCTTTTTGTGGAAAAAAAGTTTGTGGCGGAACCGGTTGCATGGTCAAACACATGGTTGCACCAGTTCGCACCAAGAAAGAATCAGGTACACAAACAGGCAAAAGCCACAAACCTGGGTACAGCCAAACAAGCGAAGCTCACGAAGAAGAGGACATGAGTCAGCTACAAATCCAAGACCATGGTCTGTAACACTGCGGCACCAGGACATGTCCAACACCTCCAAGCTCATCCTTGAATGTTTAGCCAATGCCACAAGTGTGTTGTCCCCAGCCTGCACCCAGCGATTAGCACTATGTCCAGTTATACCTTGTGATACTCACCTTCCCAATCTAACTTCCTCCATTCGTTCCTCTTTAGCTGCCAACATGTAGTCCTGACATATTGCTCATGTTATCTTCTTCATGGACAAAAGAGCTCAATTCAGGCATTCAGCTCTCCAGCAACCATGCACAAGACTTCTAACTATTGCCATACAATACAAAGGATTTTCCTAACATTTGAGGTACAGTAGACCAAATTAGCTTATCAGAACTGTACTCAGATACTCCTTACATAGTACCTAGTTATATTGAAGGATAAAACTTACTTGTCGTACACTGTTGAGTGAAATCTCGCACAAGGAACTACCTGACGCAGTGATGAATGCTGCAACTGCTTCATCACTACAACCACCACCAGCCAGCAATCTTTAAGTAGCTTAACAGCTCCTTAAAAAGGTTCTAAACTGAAGGAGATGCATGTACCCTTGTTTTCATCATTAAAGGGTAAAAAGGTCTATTGCCCTGACAAGGTTGTGAAAAGGTCTGAAAAGGTCTCTTTAGCTGCTGGCACATCATCTCAGTAACGGCCAGGTGTTACTAATCACTAGTCCTGGTGTGATGTCTTGAAACTCTGATGCTCTAACAACAGTAAAGAACACAAAAACTACTGACATTGCTGCTTCACATTTGTGACCTTTTTGCCCACACCAACCAATACACTCCTAAAAAGATACTGCACTACCCTTGTTTCCTTCTAGTTTGGTTCCACTCAAATCAACTATTTGGAAAACCAAACCCATTTAGAGCATTGTTGACAGTAAGCAGTAGACACAAAAGCTGAGACAACCCCCCAAAATTTCTGGAACTCATCCAATGGTAGACAAATCTAGTACCTTAACTTTGCACGTTTCAGAGAAAGCACCCGCAGTGATCGACAGCCATCAGCAAGGCAACTGATGGCCATGTCAGAGAGCAGGGGCAACATATCCAGGTCCAAAACTTTGAGCCCCAGACAGCATGCTGCCACTCCAACCACTGCTGCATCCGTCAAGAGTCTGAAGCCCAGGGAGAAATGAATCCACATGAGAATTGTAGGACAATTTAGAGGTAATTCTATACATTAGTGCAGCAATGGATCTGGGGACCCCTGAAGCTTCCTGCCAATATCTGTTCTATGAATTAATTGAACTATGAGTGTAGGACTCACCGACAATCAGCAAGGTGAAGCTCCTCCAAGGTGGATCCTAGTACTACTGCCAATTCACTCACTACCTCATCTTTGACACCACCAACCCCAGAGAGCGAAAGTTTCTTCAAACAAGGCATCTGCAACAGTACTGGCAGCAGCTTCAGACCATCCATTTGTGCACAGCCTTCCAGTGAGAGAGCACACAACTGGGTTCCAAGGCAATCAGCCACTGCCTTGACAGCTCCCTCGGTTAGCAATGAACACTGGCTCAGATTTACAGAAGTTAGGCATGGTGCAGCCTGCAGCAATGCAGATACACCCTTGTCTGTGAGACGGTAAGCACCTCGAAGTGCAACCAATGTGAGAGAGGACAGGGCTCCTGGTCCAGTAGCAAATGTTGCTGTTAAGCATTGATCTGACAGACCACGCCCACACATTCCTAGCTCCAATACCTGCAATTAAGTGAGGTAATCAGTAGGATGATATGGTGGAGACTTGAAAAGGAAACTCAAATGTTCAAGGAAAATATTGATGCCATACTGCCTCTCCACTCCCCTCCTTCCACAGTATTCTTCATCTATCCCTTTACCCTTAGCTAGAGTTCTATTACAGTGTAACATAGCTACAAAGTGAGGTTCTGTGGGCCCACAGTCATATGGGCTAACACTATGGGATGTCACCAACCTCAAGTCGCTGGGTGGAGCATTGTGCCATCTGTTGTGTGAGCTCCAGTTCAGGAATGAGAGAGCAATCGGGGACAGAGATCTCAACTGGTTCACCCTCAAAGAAAAGGCCAATAGCCTGTGCAGTCATCATTCGGCGACTACACAAACGGGCACCAATCATCTTCCTCATCGATTCTGGCACACACCCAAGTGATTCCACATGGTTAACATTGGCACACAGAAGCTCAGCACATATGTCATGAAGAGAGGGGGCTACTCGTCGTTGTTGTCGACTCCTGATTGAACCATCTCCACCATCAAGCTTCCTTGTCGGAGACCAATTCACCAGAGGGATTGCTGCTGTTTTCAGATTCCCTGCAGTAGTTGATGCCACCTCCTGTCGTCGTGCAGCAGCTGCCGCAGATCGACCTTCCACAAGACGAATGGCTGTGGAAAATGGACCAGGCCAATCTTCGCGCTCCTGCTGATTCTGTACCTGAGCTTGTTCAACCTGCTAGGCATCCACCACTTGTGAGCAGCAGCAACCTGGGCGACAGACATCACTGCACATCCCATTCTCAGACCCAAACTCTAATCTCAGACTATTGCACATTGCAACAACCCAACTTCTGTTGAGAATTCCTACAAGACAGTTGCATCGGAGGGAAGAAGCAAAGCACATTCATGGCAATGGTGGGTGAGGAAGGAAGGGATGGGAAAACACATACAGCAGCATCTGCTCGCCACTTCTGCTGCTGCTGCCCTCCTCGGTTGGCAGCAGCAGCAGCAGTAACCCCGCCGTTTCCTTCCTCGTCGTCGGCCTGGAAGTGAGCAAAATGTGCAGCACGGCGTCGTGCGATCTCCAGGAACCTAGCCCTTGAAGCTTCCTGAGGATTTGCAGCGTTCCTTGCAGCAACAGCTGCAGCCTGATGAGAAGGAAGTTGAGCAGCAGGCCTCTCCTCCTCGACCGCTGCTGCTGCATTGTCGTTGTTCTCATCAGCAGCCGCTGCTGCTCTGAGGCCTGCGACTCTTCTAGCGATGTTACCCTTCCCTCGTCCTCTTCCCCGCGCTCCTCGTCCTCCTCCCTTGCCATGCACTTCCGCTCTTTCACCATCACTGTCGTCACCAGCTTCGCGACGGCCCAGAGCTTCTTCACCACCACCATCGTCCTCATCCCTGCCAGATCCCTCCTCCTCCTCCTCCTCCTCCTCCATGACTGCCTCGCTCTTCAACCGTTTGCTTCTCCTCAGGATGCTCCTCTCTCCCTCGCCGCTTCCGCCGATAAGTAATGCCACATCCAGCAAACCCTTCCCTCTCCCCGCAGCACCCGTGCTCGCAGGGAAAGAAGAAGACATATGGCCTGCTGCTGCTACTGGAGTTACAGCAGCAGCAGTCCCCGAGACATCGAGGGTCGCAGCGACTGAGGAGGAAGCTGGTTCCCCATAGCAATGCTCGGGAGGATCCGTTTCTTCTTCTGCAGCAGCAGCCTTGTGCTTCTTACTCGCTCTCCTGGAAGAAGCTCGAGCATCGCCCCCGGCAACTTGATGACGCTTGGACGACGACGACTCCGGCCCGTCGGCATTGGCCGTGGCGGTAGTGTCGGAAACATCAGAAGAACCTTTGCCGCGACGCGATCGTAGTACGCGCATCGCTCCAAGCACGCAATCTTCTCCCTCTCTGTAGTGTTTCCGTCTCTTCTTTCTGCGCACAATCTCCTTCCTCTCTTCTGTTGTGTCTCTTCCGTCTGTGCGCTACGTGACCTGAGCGGCGGAGTACATTTCTTGGCCGAGCGTGCGCGACCTAATAGGTACGTCTCTGTTGATCCGTCGTCTTTCTTTCTTTCATTTTCTCTATGCTTTGCTTTGTTGTTGCCCGGTGTCGCGCATTGTTCTACAACAGTTGGTAGTCTTCCACACGTCGAGAGACAGACAGACAGACAGACAGGGAGAGCGGAAGACAGGTTTTGTCGAATGCGGGCCTTGAATACCGGTTGTCTATGCAACAGTTTGATAGGCGATCATCGAGAGCTTGGTCCATAGCTATCAAGGGACACACACACACATACACAGAGGGAGAGCGTGAGCCGAGGTTTTGTCGAATGCAGGTCTTCATAGAGACCTTGCCTTGCGCCGGGGAGCTCTCATCATTTTGCAAGTAATTCGTGTTCCTCTCGCCCCCTCCCTCCCTCCCTCCCTCCCTCCCTCCCTCGCCCCCGCGTTTAGCACAGGAGCTTTTTCTTCTTTCTTCTTGCTGCTGCTGCTACTTGTGTCATCGATGATGCGCTTCAACCCTGAAGAAGGTCGTCGTCTACAGTCGTGTTCTTCTTCTCCGGGAAACACAGATTCCTCTGAGGTTCTGCGTTGTCTGCAACTGTCTAAAGCCGAAGCCTTCACATGCTTGCTTCTATGCTGTCAGAGAGTTTCCTCTTACAGTCTATAAGTCTGTTGCTGTGAGAAGGAGAATCCTGTGACATTGTCAGCTCCAACTCCAAGTGCAAATCTTGTCAGCTCTTGTGATTAGAATGCTCTGGTTCTTTGAAAAACTTCACACTTGCAAGAACTCCAGCTTTTCCTGTGTATTCTTTCAAGCTTCTTGGTGCAAGAATGGAGGCTGCAGTGTGCAGTTGAGTCATTCTGTTCAAATTTAAACCTCTCAGAATTGTTGCACAAGAAGGTTTCTCTCAATTGCAGTTTGGGTATATGAATGTTGTTTGATCTTGCTTTGGACTTTTGTTGTTGTAGGCAGGATGCATCAAAACGGGAGTTCAGCCCAGAGATGAGAAGCATACTAGAGGTGATTGCAGCAACAGGCCAGTACTGGTAAGAATCTTTATGAGAGTCTCCAGTGGAAAGAGTAAAAATCTCCCATGCAATGACACTCGTGCTGCAGCTCAGACAGGTGTAAAGGGTTTCAGTTTTTGTATGAAGAGTGAGGCACAGTTTCTGTCTCTTGAGTGCTACCAACATCATTATGACTTCTGAGTCTTCCTGTTGCTTCTGGAAATGCAACACAAACTTAGGATGACGCATATTTTGTACAACAGTTTCGCTCCAATTTCAGGCAGGTTTATTATATAGTTATTTACACCCATCATCTGTGATAGGGAGCTGCTGATGAAGTCAGTGGGTAGTTATGGTAGCTTGTCTCCACAGCTATTCATGATGAAGATGACAGTCTGGTACTTGGTGAGCAACCTCATAAGGGTTATGACTGCAGTCATTCTTGTGGAGATTTCTCTCTTTTTCATAGATATGAATAGTGAGGTGTGGTTTCTTTTATGGTTATCTTGATGGTGTGGCTGCCAGGCATAATTGGGAGCAGCTCAAGACATTGCTTTCATTCTGTCTTAAGCAGGTGAGGACCCCTGCCTATTGTGTGAATCACATTTGTTATTTCCTGTTTTGTGTCTCCTTTCACCATGTTCCCAGCCAAGACTCATTTGGAAGCTAAATCCAGGAGAGTTTTTTGAAATCACAATCATGTTTTTGTTGAGATTTCTCTGGAATTTCATAGATATGTTTTATCATCACTTCATGGTACAGGTGCTGCAAGATTACTACGGAAGCCATGTTGATGCAGCAATTGGACCACCAAGGCCTCTCATCACTGGTGAGACCTTTCAACAACTGCAGGACAGGCTTGACTCTGGTATTTGAAACAGCTTCACCCACCTTACTTTGCTTTCTCAGAGAAGAAATGTGTTCACTGTTGAAATTGGTTTAGTAGGAATTTTGTCTTTCCTTTGTTTACAGGTATGATATGTGGCTCTGTGGAAAGTGCAAAGACCAGTTTACTCCACTATGTTCTTTCTCACTGTTGTTGAGCTAATTTGGTGATTGGTATTCGATACCCCCTGCATTCAACAAACAAATGTATCACACTTGTGCTGGACTGACAATTCCATGTGTGGCAGCTCTCTTACTGTTCACAGAAGGGGCACCCTTTACCATCCAGCGTCTATGCGAGGTCTTATTTCATTCCAATCTGTTTTGTCTTTCAGAGGCCTCTTAAAACACATATGATCTGCTTATAATTGCAGAAGCCTTTTGTTGCGTTCATTCTGTGGTTTGATATTTACAGAAGATTCTCTTTTACAAGCTTATGTAACTACGATATCCAAGGCTACAATATGTACATTTGTATCTTCAGTCATGTCTTTGATGAGCTATGTTCTTGTCCATGTTGTAGTTTGTTAATGCTGGGCCGTTCGTTTGCGTAGTCAAGAAGTAAATACTTCTTTACTTCCAGGGGCCTTCGTTCGCTTCAAAATGAATTGTGAGGTTTTTTTATTTTCTGATCTTCTCCACACAGGTGTTGCTGAATCCTCGAGATGCCTACCCCAATCTTGACAAGGTTGCCCTTGCCTTTGAAAAGGTTGGTGTCTCCTGAGCCATACAACCTTTTGGTTGCTAATGAACCTCTTGCTTGCATGGGTCTTGGAGCTTTTTTTCTTTCCTTTCTGTTTGAGACCAGCAACCTTGCCATTACTGCAATAGTACTTGTTCTCCATGAGTATGTGCTTATGATTCAGCCACATATGAGGGCATCATAGTGGTGTTGTGTCTGAATATGTACTTGGGCTTTGTGTCACTTCACTCTACCAGTGACGATAAATTGATAAAAGGTCAAAATATTAACATATTTAAAATCTATTTAAATAAATTATTTTCTTAATTAGTTACCAAACATTGGTAATAAATACATGATCATATAAATTATGCATGAAATCATTTCCACTTCCATCAATTCTAGAATATGAGATTTAATTTTCAGCTACTAAAACATTAATACTTTTAGCATGGTGTTGTGTCTGATTATGTATTTATTGCTCTTCAGCTTCTATTGGTCACATCCACGGTTCCAGCATCTGTGGGGCTGTACCCAACCCTTCCTCTTCTGTCTAAAGCAACCGATGTGGAAGTAAGCAGTCAAAAGCCACCTGACATGGGAAACTCAGATGTAACAGCCAATGCCACAATTGATGCAAATGGTCTATCAGAGAATAAGCTTGAAGAAACTTCTGCACCACCAGATGAAGACATGGTAGATGTGGAAGCTCCCGAAGTCAAGAAGTCCAAATCAGAATCAAATTTCCAACAACCATCTGAGGAAGTCCATGGAGGGGAGACAGTAACTCCTATATCGTCAGAGACTGTTCCAACTGATCCTGCTGCAAGTGGAGAATCAGAGGTTCATAAATTTGAGGCTAACCAGGCAGTGCCACTGACTGAGGAGGATTTAGCAGACATAACTATGGGGGATGGGAACACTGACTTGTCAGAGAATTTGCCTTTCGCCTGAGAGTGAAGAAATTGTCATTCACTTGGTGGGTACTTCTGTACTCCACATTCTTAGCTTCTGCCATAAGTTTGTACCAGCCCATTCATGCATGATCTTGGTATGCATTCATAAGTCTTAAGTAGAAACTGATGGACTCCTCCCATTGTAGCACTGATTGGTATCATGAGAGCACTTTCCAGAAAGAAATGTGTGTGTGACAGAGTATTCACAATTACACAGGTGTTTTCACCATGATATCATTCTGTCAGGTCCTATTTGCCATTCTCAGTTGAGTTTGATGCACAAATAGGCAAACAAGGATCCTTCGATTAGTCTGAAGTGAAAGTGCATCTTGCTTTGGATATAGAATGATCTGATCCCATGGCATACTGGCTCTATCTGGATTCTTCTGTTCTCATGGTTTGTCAGGTTTAGTGATTTATTTTCATTAAGTGTGTGGAAGGCCGTGAGAGTATGTGAAATTGATTCAACCAGTCAATTTGCGATCGTGTGTACTTATATATTTACAATAGGCAGTATATTGGTCAGACATGCTCATGCATTTTATTCATCTGTGCAAATTTTGCAACAACTGCTTTCTCTTTGTCAAAATTGGAATTTAATTTTACTCTCTTAACTTATGGCAAGAACCAACTGCAAAGGAACCCATCTGTCTATATACACACACGAATTAGTGCTCCATTGTGACAGATGAATGTGGCTAAGAATTTGGAGCAAGGGAGGGCATTTGTATAGCTCAAGGATGAAAGCTGCAAGCTGGCTATATAAACACCCTGTCCAGGAAATTAATTAATGAATGAATGAATGAATGAATGAATAAATGAATCAGGGGATGTCTGAAGGGCTTAAAATCTGACAGGTTGCCCCCAAGTGCCCTTACCTTTTGAGAGTAAAGTTGCAACCAGAAGCTCGTTCCAAGTATCAGGAACTCCAGGAAGGCAAAAATGGCTACAATCCTGCTTGTTGTTGGGCGTCTTGGTAACACTGTTGTCCCTATAGTACAAGCCAGCATGGCCATCTGATCTGTAGTTGGTTGCTGTTGTGACATCTAGGTATGTTACAGCATCCTTCTTCTTCGTCATGTTGCGCCGCACTTCATTCCTCATGATCATATTGGTCCAGGGTGTTGCCCACTCTGCCCTTGCCTCTTCTTCAGACATTGGGTGCACCTCTTTGTGGCAATGACCCCCAGTGTTCCATGCGCCCCCCCTGCGATGCACCCCAACGCTCTCCCTGTCATGATCTCATCACATGTCCAACATCTAACAAGTGGCTCATTGTGTGAGGCTCTGGGGCGGCATTCATGGCAGGTGCAAATAAAATCATGAGATCTTTACACTTGTCACAATCCCAGATCTTTTACATGGCTGCAGAGTTTTCTTCCCTTGGGAGCAGAGCCAACAACAAAAATACAGAGAGACGACAAGATTCCAAGGAAATTGCAGACGAGTGTAAAGAAAAAATATTGGATGCCATGACAACAAAGTTTGTGAACTTTGAGATTGGGGGCTATTAGGTATTTAGTCAGGACTCTAAAGGATTGTAGTTTATGCTTGATAGGAAATTTTACCTGAAATGAACTGAGGCAAAACTACGGAAGAAGACCTGTGTTTTTGGTGAAAGGTTGGCATCGAACCATGTACCCAGAGTTTGCATCGATTTTGTGAAAGCAGTTTCAAGGTCCATGTCCATATTTATCTCATTTCCCTCTTGAAAATAGCAACCCCTGCCAGAACAAACATGTTGTCAGTCAACTATCCCACCTCCCCCACATGTAACGATAATACTCAACATGACAATGCATAAGAACCAGAAACAGGACAATGTCCTCCAAGTGAGGAAGGAGAGAAAGAGAGAAGACATTCTCAGAAACTATTAGAACATGAGCAAGAGAAACTTCAGAGCTGCTCTCTCCCTCTTCCTCCCCACAACCCTATTGTGTGAATGTGTAGAGTAAGGTACTCCCTCCCATGCTAAGGGCTTCACAGTTTCTCACCTACCTGTTCACTCTGGCTACCGTCCTCATTCACAAGACTCAAACCCATGAATGGTTGGGTCCCTAAGAGGAGATGAAATAGATGAAGGTTATTGCTCAAAACTGTGAGAACCCCTCCCACACATGGGTCCTCTTGCAAGAGATGACAATTGTTGGTAAAAACTGTGAGCAAGGCTCCACACATGGGTCCAATACAGTAGGAGATGAGGATTGCTGCTCAAAACTTTGAGACCCTGTCTGCACATGGGGTCCCTTACAGGCAGGAAGGAGATGAAGGTTCTTGTCAAAGCTGTAAATTAGTTTGTTAAGAATTTTGAGTGCACTATCTTTCTATGAAACTGAGAGAGGGATTTCACAACAGATTTTTATATTTTTTATTTTCTTTTGGGCCAGCCACAAGCAAGCATTCAGGTTCATTCACAGACAGACAAACAAGAATGTGACAGTGGTGCTCATGTGGATGGCACAAAGAAAACCAAAAGCTCAAGAAAATACACAAAAAGGGAGAGGAGAGAGTAGGGTGGGAGGGGGGTATTTGAGCAGAAGTGTGAGAGAGTTGTTACTACATACTGGTTGTGGATTTTCTGGTCTGTCCACCAGTGACCAGCATTGAACACCAAGATGTCAGCATGGATCCATTTGGAGAAAGACCAACAAGGAGTGTCAACAATCAAAGCACAAGTGACATTGGGGTGTGAATGTGGAGGAGGTCTGGTCTGAGGAATCAAGAAGGGCTCGCGGTAGTACTCCACTGTCAGATTGTAGTCCTTAAACCGGAATGCCAAGAACCCAGTGTGCTTGGAAATGGTCTCGCCATTGATCTCGTAGATCCGGCTCTCTTTGTCTTGTGAAGCTACACCTTCCGCCAACATGCATAGCATGGACTCCCAGTGGTTGCGTCCTATGGAATCTCCCACGAACACCATGCGCTGGTTCCTCAGCCTCTCCAAAGTCTCCGTTGCATTGAATCTGGCCGACAAACCCCACTCACCTAAATAGTCAAAAACCGCACTTCTGCATCGACAACTTCAAGCAGCAGAATCAGCGCTGGAGACACACAAAGCCATTCACCCAAATCGTCAAAAACCCCACTTTTGCATCCAGAACTTCCAAGCACGATCAGTGATGCTAATGGAGCAGCAGCAGCAGGAAGAGGAAGAAGAAGAAGAAGAAGGGGGGAGAAAAAACAAAGAAAGAAAGAAAGAATTGCACCTTGGGAGGTCGCACTCATGCGGTTGCCAGCGATACTTCAAGTAGTCAAGATCCGGGCGACCATTCTCTTCGCAGCGGAATCCCGGATCCATGAAAGGGCAGTTCTTGGATCTGTACAAAGGGTACGATTGGTCGTAAACCCATTCCCCTAAACTAAGATTACAGTTATCCTCCTCCGGAGATGGTCTCCGCTTCGTTATCGTTGTGGTGTGATTCTGCTTGTGCTTCTTCGTCTTCTTCTTCTTCTTCTGCCGCAGCAGCCCTGATCTTCTGATCCTGATATTATCGTCGTCGTCGTCTTCTTCTTCAGTGACTTCACTTCCAGCTCCTCTTGTTGCTGTTGCAGCAGTATTATCATCAACATCATCCTCATAGTTGTTTGCAATGTGAACATCCGCATGTTCTTCTTCTTCTTCCTGTTTTTGTTGTTGTTGTTGTTGTTTCATGGATCCCTGGGCGGCAGATTCCTCATCCTCATTCCGTGGGTGTGTGAGATTGGTACTAGGAATCGTGGTAAGAGCAGCAGCAGGAGGAGGAGGAGGAGGAGGAGGATCTTCTTCTTCTACAAAGCTGTCGCTGTCCGATACCACCATCAGTGCTTCCTGGAGGTGGTAGGAGTTGGGATGATGATGATGATCCCCGTCGCCGCCGCTGGGCCCGAAGCTCAGCTGAAGCGTCTTGGAAACGAAGACGCGCATGTCCACGAAGACGAAGCAGAACAAAAGCACACCCACGCTAAAGATGCCGACCAGAGAAAGCCCCCACACCTGCACATTGCAGCTTACTGCCAAACTCTTCCAGCTTACTTGCCTAAGACTAGTACTACTACCAGGCTTGCCAAACTTCTTCTGCCCCAACTTCATCATCACAATTTCTCACACTCAGTTCCAAACACTCTTCGTTGCCTGCTTGTCTGCAAACCCCCTAACAGCCTAACCCACACTCGCATTCCTACTATATATACTCTCTTCAACCCCGCCAAACCAGCTGCAAAACCAACTCCTCCTCACCTTCTTCTTCTTCTTCTTCTTCTTCTTCTTCCTCCTCCTCTTGTTCTCCTTGTTGTTCTTCTTCTTCCTCCTCTACACAAAACTCATAACAAAATGCTCTGGATGCACATCAGGATTTGAGAGCTGTTCACGTCTCTCCTGAAATCACTCACTCTCCTCAATGCACCAATTCTCTCCATAACTCTCTCTCTCTCTCTCTCTCTCTCTCTCTCTCTCTCTATGGCTCAAAACTACTCTTGGTTTTGGGTTCCTAGTAATTCCATATCCCACACCTCTCCACCAGCACCACAGCAACAACATGAAAGAAGCGTGAGCATCACCGCAGCCCAGCTACTTCCTATTGCAAGAGCTTGCGACATCTTCGCCTGCTTACCACCCAAAAGCTAGCATTCAATGGAGAAAATGGGTGGAAAAAAAATAGAAAGCGAGAAATTTGCAACATCTGTAGCTTAAGCATTTACAACTGTTTTTTTTGTGTTCTGTGTTTTGCTTTTTGCTTTTTTGCTTTTGGGTTTTTTGGTTTTTTCCTCCCTCTTTTTTTGGGGGGATTGTAAGGGGAAAAAAAAAAAACAAAAGCACCAAAGCTTAACATCATTGTGATGAAATGTGCCACCACCCAAGATTTTTTGTCACTTAACATTTTATTTTTTTAAAGTGTGAAGTAATGACTATTTTAGAATTCTTTATATTAACCTAAGCATTGGAGAGAACACTAAATATGACCATACTTTTTTTAAGTGATTATATTTTATGGTGCATTCACACTTGATGTTAAGTGAGTGTTTAATGAAAAATCTAGGTGGCATCCTAGGTGGCACCCAATGTTAAAATGGGCCATAGCTCCAATGTTTTAAGTGAATTGTTAGCTTAAGATGAAATTTTCATGGCAACTAGGTTTTAAAGTCCTAAATGGCGAAGCATATAGTGGTAGTGGACTCAACCTTAGAGTCCCTAACACCAATTGTGAATGCACCTTTAAAGAGGGTTTACTCATTGGAACGTGTAAGGTGCCCTCCAAATATAGTGATAAGTTCTCCAAGTGTATTATATTTTAGGTTACATTGTACACACTATAGACACCACTATTATTTATATGTGTTGGAGACAAAGTCATCTACTTAATGATCTGATGATACCTATTAAAAAGATTTAATTATTTCATTTGACTCTATATATATACCCTCTTATTGGGGTACAAAAAAAGAAAAAATTAATTAAAAATAATTGTATATGTATATGTATATATATATATATATATATACTCATTTCACAAATAAAGGGTCCAAGATTCTCTTCAATTTTGAAAGGGTTTGGTTCCCTTTACAAAAGAAAGTCACTCTTCAATTTTATCATTGGGGTGAGGGTGGGTGCAATTGATCATGGCAACCACTTTCCCTACTCCAATAATAATCAGGGCACCCTTCAAGAGAGGCAAATGATTTGATATTCCATTTATTTCAAAGATGTACTCCATTGTTGCAAGGGTATTTATTTTTTTGGGGCTAATTTTCATCACTTGGGGAACCCAAAAAAAGGGAGGGCTATGACGTATCCAAAGTTTTTTTTTTTTTTTTTTTTTTTTTTT
>Ga0209208_10003406_pt1 | contig 22763 bp, 17 predicted proteins | sample S1TSphfallax_3_FD_187694 | JGI IMG/M metagenome (GOLD analysis project Ga0209208, IMG submission 187694) | Host-associated microbial communities from peat moss isolated from Minnesota, USA - S1T2_Fd - Sphagnum fallax MG (SPAdes) (version 2) | ecosystem: Host-associated > Plants > Peat moss >...
CTGTACATATGAAACAATTATTTAATCTAGAAATTAAGGAAACAATTAGTTCATTGTGTAATGGTTCTACTTGATGGCAAGTTAAAACTTCAAACTAAGAAGTTCAGTTTGTGGATCTAGAACTTCTCCTCTAGATGCATGCCCTTCTATGGAACATGCCCATCCATCATATGCACACATAATATTTCAGTTGTCACACACATCACGTTCAATTCAAATCAAAATTTATGCCCAAATCTTACACCAATATGTAATCTTTTCCTCAATGGAAGAGCCAATATTTGGATTAGTGATGATCTTAATTTGACATTGTACCTTTTCATCCCATGAAACTTAAAATGAGTTGCATTGGATTAAGGTTGAATTCATTTTATGTATATAATTTGCCATTGCTCAAAACTTTGCATTGTAAACTCAAAAAGGTAGATGAAAAATACTTTTGGTACTTGCAACCATATTTTTTAATGTTAAATGAGATAATAACTTGTCCATATTCAATGGGAGTATTCACTATTGTAAGTTTATGTTAACAACAAAAATGATGTGCAAATTATATTTGCAAACAAGGTTCACATTTATTTATAATGAAATTGAACTCAATTGTCAAAAGAAACATTGAAGTTTGTCAATATGAATGAAAATGAATTCATATTGCATATTGCACAACCACACATGAATAAGTTCTCAAGTAGGAACCGGATTAAAGTTTGAATTAACAAAACATGTATTGAAAAAGTAAACATAATTTATATGTAAACATTAAAAGAAAAATGTAGTTTTAAAAATGTAATTCGTAATTACAAAATAATCACAATCAACATTTACAACTAAAATCTTAATAATTGCATGAGTGTAATTGCATGCAACTTGCAATAGCAAATGAAATTTTCATTATGGTGTCAACACAATCAAAGGATGAAATAAATTGTCAATGGAAATGTTATCATCCATTGACCAATTATGTAGTCTTTATGACCACTTCCCATTATTTGTGTTTGAAATATAACACTATTCTAGAACTTCTTCCCAAACCATGAAACATTCCACCCATCTTCTAATGGAGTGGGATTTCCATTGTAGTGAATTTTGAATGTTTTTAGTGAAAATCTTGATGAATTAGAATGCTTATGAATGTGCCCATTGGGGTTCCACCATGTTTCATCCCATGTTCATTAAACTCCATTAATGTGAACTTGGGCATGGACATCAATTAATATATATATATTTTAAGTTGACTTATTTTAAATTTTATATATTTATTTGGGTTCATGATTCAAATAAATATTTAAGGTTCATGAGACCTTGTTTGACCCATGAACGGCCATGAGGACTCATGTTTGTGATCATGAACATTATTATTTTTTTAATTCAAAAAAGTAATGCAATGCCCACTTATAAAATTTCCTCCTCTTTCAAATGATAATATTTTTTCATTTAAAAAATATTTTTTTATTACTCAACAAGTACAATAAAATAAAAATATTTTCAACCAAAATTTTTAACCTCCTATACATAGCTTGTCACATTAAGCTTTTAGAGAAATTGACATTGTTCTATCTAGAGTAGTCTCCCGCTTAAATATGCAACTTGAACCTACACGGTTTGTGCGTATTTAGTTGGTAGGTGCGTATTTTAGATTTGTTGTTCCCAAATCACTTGCTTTTCACTACAATGTCAAAGAAACCAAACAAAAAGCGTCTCAATAAGCATCGACAGTGTGAAATCATCTTGAAACTAAGCAAAATGAATGCTCCGAATAAAAGGGCTCTAGCACGAAAGTACAACGTTAATGAAGGCGCCATTCGAAATGTGTGGGACAACCGAGAGGCGATTCTCAAACGGTCTACCTTGTTGTTTGAAGAAGCTAAAGAGCGGACATTTCGAGCTTGCGTTCGATGATTTACTAAGCTTGAAGACATGCTTTACATCTGGATTGATAGCATGCACCATGCCAAACTACCTATCTCGCCATCTCTCACCATAGCCAAAGTGAAAAGCATTGCTTATAGTCTTTCCATTCCAGATTCCAATTTTAAGGCAAGTTATGTGAAAGACGCTTGGATTCTATTTCCCAAACCTCTATCAAAAATGCTTTCGTCAAGGCATAACTCATGAAGTTCGAGCCAGAATTGGAGGTTGGTAATAAAGTTGACGACTTATGCACCGAATTTTCCAAAGCCATGGAATATTTAAATTTTTTTGTCGATCCATTAGAACTAGAAGAATTCATTCATATTGTCAATGAGGACAATGAAGAATATGCAACTATTGTATTGGAAGATGTTGAAGAGCTTTTGGAGATGATGAAGATTGTTGAAACGGTGATGGATGATGATGGCAATGTTAACATTCAAGAATTCAATGTCAGTTTAGAAAACGAAGTTATATTCCAGGGTTTTGACTCTCTTTATAAGCAGGTTTTCGACATTGAATATCAGTTGTTCTCCCCTAAAGTTCAAACACAAGCAGAGGAAACATTTGATGACCTTAAAAAATCATTTGAATCATTTCAGAAGAAGATCCAAACAGTCGGCCTCAAAGCCAAACGCAAAAAACTTCAAAACTTACACCAAATGACGATTCATGACATCTTCAACTAATAAATCTTGAACCCTAAATTTTTTGCCAAAAAATGCGTACTTAACCGGGATGCATACTTAAACAGGTGCATACTTAAACGGGAGACTATTGTATTGCCCTCTCGGGCATTTATTCACAGGGTGGAGGGACTAAGGACAGGAGGAATATCTTTTCCTTTCAAGGGTGAGTACAAAGATGAACCCCAGCTGGCGATATACCCTAAAACATTGTTTGGTACAATTCACACATTCTTGTTTACTTATGAAACTTTGGTTATGGCTACTCTTATTACATATGGTGCACTTTGTGTGGCTTTCATGCTCCAGATTTTACATCACCCCAATTATCCTCCCTCTCCCCAATAATGATGTATATCATCCAAAACATGGTAAGAATGTCTTCCTTACCAATAAGGGTATGCAAAAATCATTTTATATGTTTCGATGCTCCAAATTTTCTATCACTCGTGTTAATCTCCCCAATACCAACCTATTTTATTTACAACTTGGTAAAATGTTTTCCTTACCATTATGTGCAAATTTCTTTCTAATTATCCAAATGAAAAGGTTGCCTAATAGACAAATTTTGAAATGAGACATAATGATCGTTAGACAATGCACAAAATTCCTAGTTTGTGACAACCTTGTACACATGCGAGGAGGTTTTGAGTCAATTTATTTTGCAATGGTACTTTTTTGAATTACTAATATTTGTAACCCTTTGAGTGCCACTTCTTGTAGGAGAAACAAGCTTGTTAATAATGAAAGAAGATATTAATTGAAGTTGCACTTATCAAGGATCCTATAATTTTAAATGCTTTCAATTTTTTGTTCAAATTTAATGTTTCGTGTGTTTTGTGCTTCACATCATGTACTTAAAGGATAATAAGATTCCAATGAAAAGGAGATTCATTGGATGTTGAGATGGATGTCTCATAAAACATGTGTGGTATGGCATGACTTTGCATTTTTCATGCCTTGGGTGACAATATTCCCAATAGTTTGTATAATTGTTGAATTTTGATTATTGATTCGGTTGTGCATTAAATGAAAATCCATATTTGCAATGAACACGGGATTTTCTGGGGTTACATTTATTTCCACACACAAGAAATTGTTTTTAATTACCATTTTTGCAAAAATTGTTTTACATTTCATAAAAGGGTTTTATAAATTCTATTTTTAATTCATCAAATGTTGTCAAAATAAATTCAACAATTTCATTTGTGATATGTTCAATGTCATTTTATACCACTCACAAAACGATGTTTTCTTTGTTGAGATTGATGGTGAAGGTTTCACGTTCTTGACACAAAAGTGTGACAAATGGATGGGTCATCGTATACAACAAGAATTTAATTAGATTCAATTAAAAACTTGTGAAAGTAATGATTTATTTTGTCTAAGTGCATTTTTTGAATAGTTGAAAACATAATGCACCATTAACAATTGCAAAAACAATGTTAATGTCAAAAGATGAACAATGTTATTTATTGCAAGATTAATTTAATTATCGATTTTTGTAAATTTTGAAATTAAAATATAATAGTGTTCAAACATTATAATTATAAATTCATGAATTTTTTGATAACAAATTTCAATAGAATTCACTTGGTCAATCATTAACATTCAAATTGGCAATGTGATTTCTTTTAAATTTTTATGTATAATTGATTTATTCAATAAAGTTATAACATTTTTTTTGACATGCAAGTGTTGCTCAAAGATGAATAAAAGGGCAAACACACATTGTGTTATTCATGTGCATTCATGGATTGCACATTGCAACATGTGCATTTGATTGATGATAATCAATTGACCATAATTGATTTTTTTTTTTTTACATGTATTGCACAAATAAAAAACTTAAAAAAAAATATCATTGTGGTTTTCATTGTTTGATTTTCTTTTTTGGTTACTTTTGTTTGATTCATTTTTGTTTCTTTTCAAATTTTGTAATTTTTAATTAATTAATTTTCTTTTGATATCAAAAAAAAAGTTGAATTTTGTTTCATTTTTGTAAATTGTGAATATGGATTTAGAAATTCCACCCCATATGCAAATAAAAAAAGGTGAATCATGTGGATGTTTTGTATGTGGAATAATACACCCATGGACATTGCATGGTGTACCTTCTTATCCCCATTGTGTAGGTTTTCCCATATTTCCAACTGTTATGTTGGAAACATCCACATACCATTTTGGTGCCATCAAAATTGGGCAATTGAAAGCAATTTAGGTTAAGCTTATCAAAGTTGCAATCCCCTTCCCCTCTTCCATAATCTCCATTCCATATATGTTTGAATTTTTTTATGAGATGGTACACTTGGGTTACATAACTTTTGATGCAACTTTGATACAAACCCACTTGTTTCAAACATGTTTCTAATTGTTTTTTCTTGTTTTTGGACAAGGAAGATTTTTCACCTTCTCAATCTTGGTGGGCTTGGTGTCAATGACATCTTTCAAAACAATATGTCCAACCAAAAATTCTTTCATGATTATAAAAACAACATTTTTTTGGGATTCAAATGGCATCACCAATTGATCGAACACCTTTTTGATATCACAAAATTTTGATTTCAACAATAATCATTTTCAATACTTGGTATCATGTTTTGAAAATAAGAGGCCTCACTTAGTTACAAATATCCAAAAAGGTTTCCTTTGACATATTTGAACATGTTGGATCCATCTATTAGTATCATATTTTATCAACAAAAATCGGTTCAAACAAGTTATTGATTGTGGTTTCACCCAATGCGAATGAACTTTTCCCCAATTGCTAACAAAATACAAAAACAACTTTATATTCATGCAATGTTGTAAACACCCACAAATCTTGAAGATTATGTTGCAAATCTATGTTTAATTCCTTAAATGGTAAGCTTGAATCAGACGAATTTTTATGTCTCTTGCAAACCTTTGATTAAAAATGAAAATTTGCCAAATAATATTGACTAGTCATGAAGGTCCATTTTTTAATGGCACATAAATAAACCTACAAAATTTTACAAAGAAAGCTATAGAAGCTACACATGCCACACACAACATACAAAATCATAATGAGTTTTTTATAATAAAAACAAAGCACACAAGGGACAAAGAGCAAACACATAATTTCAATTAACTTTGCAATGTTACATTACAAGAGGCATAAAAATTTGATTACATTTGTAGAGAAATGACATGTGACGTAACTTCATATATTTACAAATGAGATGTTAATTTGGTAAAAGTAATACATTTTCAGCCCAGTGATTTTGAAATTCTTGATTGCAATTCATAAAGAAATGAAAAAAAAAAAGATATAGATATAAACTTGTAGAATGCATATCATGTCAAAAATGTTCGGCAACAAAGTTTCCTCTCCCACCTCCACGTAATCCACCTTGTGTAGGGTTACTTTCGATGCCAATCCCTATCCTCAAGTCTAGTGACTCTTTGTTGACCCCACCTTACATCACCACATCCAATGGGTGGCAAAAATCCAGTGTCATTTCAATTAGAAGGGCCACTTGAATGTTTGTGAACAATAGATAATGCAAGGTGACCTCACCTCTTTTTTCTTGTGTCGCCTCCTTTTTATTTCATGGACGTAGGCTATACCAACAAAAAGGCCAAAGCTAAAGCTTGTTAGCACCTTATAGAGGAAAAAAACACATTAACTTATATAGAACACGAATCTCCAGCACAGCACCTGTAGACGAACGCTACCACCGGGCCGGCCAGGCTTTATGTACCACCCCCTTGCACTTTCGTCGGTACGTTGCAGCAGCAGCAGCTAGTGTGGGTCGAAGGAAGGAGCAGCTTGGTGATTCTTGCGGAACACTTGCTTTCTGCGAGCAGTAGCGAAAGGAAAGCGCGGCGGTGTCGACTTTTATTACTCTTTCAGTATCCCACTGGGGAATTTCGTGTTGGCAGAAAATGGCTGCGGACAGTTGAACTCTAGCAGGTGAATACATAGCAAGCCCACATCACAAAAGCAACGGCACAGAGCACCGTCTGAACATTGAGCTGGCTGACCACCCGCTATCTTCCAAAGGCCCAGTAGAAACCGAGGAACCGGCTCCAGCAGTTAGAACACACGGAGAGGAGAGTACCCCAGCTATGGCCGACAACGTCGATGCACCTGTCCCCATGCCTCCCGCGCGAACTCCGATGTCGAAGTGCGAGACTGAGTTTCGGAATCTAATGGTCTTTAGGGGATTGCCGGACACCAAAGAAAATTTGTGCAGAGTGGCGCTGGAAGATTGGGACAGTGCCGTTGGAAGATTGGGAGAGTTCATGGAAAAGAAAGCGAAGGAAACCCGCAGTATCAGGAACGAAATTTATCAGGTGGTGGGGTTTTACAGTGCGTTCCAAGGCTTGCTTCTCACAGCTATAGCGCAATCTAATCTGTTACACTGGAACAATCGAGGCTATGCGTTAGCATTATCTGCGTTTGCCACCGGTATTGCTGCCACTGGAGTGGTGCAAAAGAACAAGATCATTAGCGATATGAAGAAGACGCTCGCCATGTGTAGCCCAGCACGAGAGGTACCATTTCTCTGTCTATTTCTTGTCCAGGGGCCGGCTTGGGTGGTACCCTTATTCCGGTATGGCCTTGACCTCAGGCCTTCCCTACCACAAAATTTTTTTGAAATATTTTCAGAACCTAAAGAACATCCAGTTGTGGGATTTTTGACAACTCTCAAAGAACTGGCTGTTTTCATGAAAGAACCAGCGAGTCAATCATTATAGGTAGGCTCTTTGACTGGGTTCTTTGATTTTTTAGAACCTCATGAGGATCAAACCTGGTTCTATGATCTTGGAGATTCGGACTAGTAAAGGGTCATTGTCAGTTTTTTCAGAAATCACAGAACCTCCTGTCGTTTTGGCTTTTTTGAAATGTTTTCAAAATCAAAAGAACCTGTAGGTTGGGACTTTTGAGAAATTTCAAAGAACTGGCACAGAACCGCTGGTTTGTAGGGTAGGTTCTGTGACCCAGTTCTTTGATTTTTCAGAACCCAGCTTACATGGATCAAAATAGGTTCTATGGGTTTTGAGAATGAGACTAGTCACAACTCAATGTCAGTTCTTTTTCAGAATCACAGAACCTCCAGTTTCAGTTTTAAAGATATTTTCCAGAATTACATGAACCTCTGGTTTTGGTGTTTCTTGGAAAATAAATCAAAGAACTGGCAATTTTCATGAAAGAACCAACAGTTTAGGGTATGTTCTTTGACCCAGTTCTCTGATTTAAAAAACCTGGATTAAGGGCCAACCTTGTTCTATTTGTTCAAAATCTAGAAACCAGCAGTCAAATGTGGTTAGAGATTCTGTGTTCAAGTAGTACCCGGTATTGTGCAATTCTCTGATTTTGTCAATAAGCTCCAGTTCTGATTTTTTGAAAATTTTGGAAATGACCTCCAGTTCCAGTTTTTTTTTAAATGTGAGAAAATTACAAAACCTTTAGTTCAGGTTTTTGAAGAAAAAAATCAGAATCAAAAGAACTTCCAGTTTTGGGTTTTGAAAATGTTTCAAACAACTGTTGGCTTTCTTGAAAGAACTCAAAACTAATTGACAGTTTAGGGTGTGTGCTTTGACCTGGTTTTCTAATTTTCTTGAACACTGGTTAAGGGTCAAACCTGGTTCTATGATCTTATTCTACTTGTGAAGGATCAGAATTGGTTCTTTGATTTTTGAGGATAGCAATTCAATGGTATACACATATCCTACTCTTACCTGTTGGCCCCGAGTTCCAAAAGGAGGGAACCAACATGTCAGTTGAATTTATAAAGAAGCATCGGTTCCAGTTTCTTAAGTATTTCGGAATCAGAGAATCACCAGATACAGTTCTCTGGAACAAAATCAGAATCAAAGAACCGTCAGTCCTAGTTATTTCAAACCCCTTAGAGAACTGATGGTTTTCGTGAAAAAGCCAGCAGTAAACTGGTGGGTTTATGGTTGGTTGTTTGATTGTTTTTCAAAAACATTTGAGACCCATGGTTATATAGAAGAACCGGGCCTTTGATTTTTGAGAACTGTGGTTATGATTTCTAAGAATGTCCCTTATAGCAGCTGGGGGTCTAGTTCCTGTTTCTAGTAACTGCCCCAGATTGATAGTCACTAGTAACCATGTAGTAGTAACTAGCTAAATAAATTGACATTGTTGCATGTGCTCTCTCAGGCATTAATTCAGAGGGTGGACAGACTCAGGACTGAAGGAATCGAATTTCACTTCCAGGATGTGTATCAAGGGGAATGCAAGTTGATATACCCACAAACAAAGCTCAATATGTTATTCTCACTCTTCTTTACTTATGATTCTTTGGTTGTGGCTACCCTTATAACATTTGGTGCGCTTTTTGTAGCTTCTATGCTACAGATTTTACGTCACCCAGAACTTTAGGTTTGTAATCTTGTAACCTGTTTTATAAACAAAATCTGGACAAACTAGGGTTTTTTGGTATGGTTATCATTGCAGTTGAATACTTGTGTTTTTATAACTCTTGTTGTTCAGACATTCAATTTTACTATGCATCCCTACTCCTAGTTTATGTAGGGAATAAAGATGTTCAACATGAGTAGCCTTGTGATAGGTAATACAAGAGGTAGAGAATTCATTACTTGTTTGACAATATTCAATATGTTAACATCACTAGGTTTTTTTGTTATATTGTAACAAAAGGAACAGAACTTCAAAATAAGATTTGGGAATATTATAAACAACCCCTCATCAAGCAATTTTGAGAGTAGAGCTTGCAACATGGAACCTAGGTGAATTTTGCATCAATCCTTTTCCAAATAGTGTTGGTCAAGGCTTCCCAAAGTTTGGTGATGCATAATTGGTCTTATTGACTAGGCTTAACACCAATAGACATGACCTCCTCACCTCATAGTGACACAAGGTTGAATGCCAACTTGGTACTAATGGCTAAAATTTAACATGTGCACAAATAAATTTAGGATTTTACATCCAACCCCTTGAACTTCGTTCATGGAGGTTTCATGGATGAATGGTTTGCCTAGTGAATTACAAGTAGACTTTCATGTCTTGCGATGGCAAGCAAATTTTTTGTCATTGATAGTTCCATGTCAATTATTTGTAGCTTTTTATACTTCCTTTTTTTTCCCTTCATGTTTGCCTTAGTACATATGTTCTATTCATTGTCAACATATTGGCACATGATCAAGAAGGTGGTTACATATTATGGAATGTTCATGTTAAATAACAAGTTGTGGATGATGGATCTTGAAGCTCTTGATTTAGCTATGCCTTTATTTTGTTTTAAAATGTTTTGAAATGAAATGTTATGTGAAAAGTTTGAAGTTGGGGAATTTGCTTAAGACTCCCACCTTTTTGAATCACGGCTTTCATATGTTTGATCTACTATAATAAAAAACTAGGGACAAAAACAATTCCACACCTCATCAATTTTGTATGCAACACAAATGTAAAATGAAATGGTTAATAACATAATCTTCTCATCAAAATGATAATAAGATTTTAATTCTATAATACCTTGGAACTTTGACTCCTAACGCACAAATAAAGATCAAATCATTATAAGTTTAATCTCATGAGTTATTGTTGTTTTCAACTATGATTCCATCATATAAAACATACAAACCCAAACCCATATATCATCGTATCTAGCCACAAACTTCCAATTATGCCGATAACATAAATTAATCAACAATTACAACATCAAACCCACACAAAGTAAACAAATCAACCTTCCATCAATGTTTTAGATTTCTCCCATTTTTCATAGTTCACTAATATTATTTACAAGAAATAATTCGACTTTAATCATGTTTGCAACAAGTATGTAGATAATCACTTGCACCTTAAGTATGTTTTTGTTTGAACCTTAATTATTCAAATAATTAAAATTTAGATCTAAAAATCAAATCAATAATTTGATATTTAACTTATTATCTTAATTAGATTTTTTATGTTGATAAGTTATTCAAATCATTATTTTAGGTTATTATTCATGATAATTAATTGTCATAAAATTAATTTAGGTATATAAAGAGACATATTTTGGGTACATAAACCACTTATTTTGAAATGACCTTACATGTAGGAATTGCATTTAAGGAAACATTATATATATATATATATTATAGCATTTGGTAATATTTCCAAGTTAAGTTCTTTCACTTTCTTTTTAAATATATAAAATGACATTACATTGTTTTACATATGTTTAAGCCCTAAAAATTCCGCCCAAAATGCACCTTAGATTGATTTAAATTATTATAGACTTGTAAAAAAAATGTTAATTAATTTATATGTCCTAAACTTTAAACCTAAACCATAATTCTAACATTAAATAATAAATTTTGCATTAAACCCTAACCCACTATATCATCAATGTGACCAATTTCTCATTATGTTCATTTTTATATATGTTAAATCATACTATAAGGTGAATAAATAATTTTGAAAACATGAATTCCACAATGTATTGGCAGGGAATCAAAATATTTGAAAAATATTTTTATGTTTCATGGTTAATGAATTATCACAAAATGATATGGGTATTGCATTTAAACAGAAGTGGGTTAGGAAATATTGAATTTTAACAACTATGAAACATATGGAAACAAAGGAGATTCATAATTATGTTATAAATCTAAACAAACGATAAAATAAAAAACCAATACAATGAACAAAATATAGAGTATAAACCTTAAGCCTTGAAACATATGAACCAAATTCCTAAAGATTAAATCATAAGGCATAATCCTAAAAATCCAAATGATATTTTTCCATAAGCCTTATTATAACCCTAACAAAAACAAATCCTAGTGATATATGCCCTAAGCCTAAAAAACTATACAAATTATATAATGCCAAAAAAAATTTTAAAAAAAACATAGGAAAAAATTTAGAAACCTGATTTTAAAGCTTTTAAACTACAAAGATTTATCCACACAAAAAAAACATTAATTTGCAAAAAAAATCAAATAAATTTTGTAAAAACCAAATATATATATATATATATATATATATATGTTTATTACCTTTATGTGATATCTCCAAATTAGTTTTTTCCACTCTTTTTGAAAAAAACATAGAATGAAATTGTATTACTTCACATATGTTTAAACTCTAAAATCCCCCCCCCCCCTCCCCCCCAAATTTAGCCTAGTTTAGGCTAACTACTATAGATTTGTGAAAAACTTGCTAACTAATTTATGTGTCCCAACCTTAAACTTAAACCATAATCCAATAATACATATTTATAATAATTACATGAAAAAATGTATTGTAATGTCCATTCTATAAATAAATTTACTAAACAAAATTTATTAAAATATGCATCAACTAAACCAAAATGGCTACAATTATGACATTGTTTCCACTATAAATTGCTTGTAATAACCACATATTGGGACCTATGTTCATCATCCATGAATTAGGGTGAACCTTAATAAATTGAAAGGTAGGATTAAAGGGTTCGAGGTGAGAAAAGTGAGTAGGTAATTAGTTAGGTATTTGGTTATGTAAAAAACATAGGTAGGTAGGTGAACGTAGTGGGAGGTAAGAAGGTGGGTGCATAGGTAGGTAAGTAGGTATATAAGTTAGTAGTTGGGTTAGTAAGCAAGTTAATAAGTAAAAATGAAGTTCAAGGAGCAAGGTGAATAGGTTGTTAGAGTAAGTAAGCATGTAGGTAGGAAGAAAGTTACATTAGCAAGGTAGCTAAGTAAATAGGCAAGTTAGTATGTAAGAAACAAGTTACCTTATCAAGGTGACTAGGTTTGTAAAGTACTTATGTCAATAAGGTGGTTGTGTATATAAGGTTGGTAAATAGTAATGTAACTAGGTCAGTAGGGTAGGTAGTTAGTACAATGGTTCGGTCAGTAAAGAAGTTAAGTTAGTAAGGTATGTAATTAACATGATAGCTAGGTTAGTAGGATAGGTAATTAGTATAGTAATTAGGTCAGTAAGATAACTAATTATTAAGGTAGCTATGTCAATAGGGGATAATTAATAAGGTACCAACGTCGATACATTATTTATGAGAGTAGGAAGGTGAGTACGGTAGCTATGTGTGAGGTTAAGCACAGCACCTGTAGACGAACGCTACCGCCGGGCCGGCCAGGCTTTATGTACCACCCCCTTGCACTTTCGTCGGTACGTTGCAGCAGCAGCTAGTGTGGGTCGAAGGATGGAGCAGCTTGGTGATTCTTGCGGAACACTTGCTTTCTGCGAGCAGTAGCGAAAGGAAAGCGCGGCGGTGTCGACTTTTATTACTCTTTCAGTATCCCACTGGGGAATTTCGTGTTGGCAGAAAATGGCTGCGGACAGTTGAACTCTAGCAGGTGAATACATAGCAAGCCCACATCACAAAAGCAACGGCACAGAGCACCGTCTGAACATTGAGCTGGCTGACCACCCGCTATCTTCCAAAGGCCCAGTAGAAACCGAGGAACCGGCTCCAGCAGTTAGAACACACGGAGAGGAGAGTACCCCAGCTATGGCCGACAACGTCGATGCACCTGTCCCCATGCCTCCCGCGCGAACTCCGATGTCGAAGTGCGAAACTCAGTTTCGGAATGTAATGGCCTTTAGGGGATTGCCAGACACCAAAGAAAATTTGTGCAGAGTGGCGCTGGAAGAGTGGGAGAGTGACTATGGAACATTGGAAGAGATGATGGAAAAGCGAGGAAAGGAAATCCTCAGCATCAGCAACGAAATTTATCAGGTGGTGGGGTTTTACAGTGCGTTCCAAGGCTTGCTTCTCACAGCTGTAGCGCAATCCATTCTGTTACACTGGAACAATCGAGGCTATCCGTTAGCATTATCTGCGTTTGCCACAGGTATTGCTGCCATTGGAGTTGTGCAAAAGAACAAGATCATTAGGGATTTGAAGGAGACCCTCGCCAATGAATACCCAGCACGAAAGGTACCATTTCTCTGTCTATTTCTTGTCCAGGGGCCGGCTTGGGTGGTACCCTTATTCCGGTATGGCCTTGACCTCAGGCCTTACCTACCACAACAATTTTTTGAAATATTTTTAGAATCTAATGAACATCCAGTTGTGGGATTTTGACAACTCTCAAAGAACTGGCTGTTTTCATGAAAGAACCAGCGAGTCAATCATTATAGGTAGGCTCTTTGACTGGGTTCTTTGATTTTTAGAACCCCATGAGGATCAAACCTGGTTCTATGATCTTGGAGATTCGGACTAGTAAAGGGTCACTGTCAGTTTTTTAGAAATCACAGAACCTCCTGTCGTTTTGGCTTTTTTGACATGTTTTCAAAATCAAAAGAACCTGTAGGTTGGGACTTTTGAGAAATTTCGAAGAACTGGCACAGAATCGCTGGTTTGTAGGGTAGGTTCTGTGACCCAGTTCTTTGATTTTTCAGAACCCAGCTTACACGGATCAAAACAGGTTCTATGATTTTTGAGGTGAACCCCATACGGGGAGGGAGGCAGCAGCCCCGTCATTCATTAAGAAAGTTCAAATAGTACAAGGGGGGGAGGAAGTGCCACCGGATGGTGGCACTCTATGATTTTTGAGAATGAGACTGGTCGCAGATCAATGTCAGTTCTTTTTCAGAATCACAGAACCTCCAGTTTCAGTTTTAAAGATATTTTCCAGAATTACATTAACCTCTGGTTTTGGTGTTTCTTGGAAAATAAATCAAAGAACCAACAGTTTAGGGTATGTTCTTTGACCCAGTTCTCTGATTTTAAAAACCTGGGTTAAGGGCCAACCTTTTTCTATTTGTTCAAAATCTAGAAACCAGCAGTCAAAATGTGGTTAGAGGTTATGTGTTCAAGTAATACAGTGTTATGCAATTCTCTGATTTTGTCAATAAGCTCCAGTTCTGATTTGTTGAAAATTTTCGAAATGACTTCCAGTTCCAGTTTTTTTTTAATTGTCAGAAAATTACAAAACCTTCAGTTCAGGTTTTTAGAGAAAAAGATCAGAATCAAAAGAACTTCCAGCTTTGGGTTTTGAAAATGTTTCAAACAACTGTCGGCTTTCATGAAAAACTCGAAACTAATTGACAGTTTGGGGTGTGTCCTTTGACCTGGTTTTCTAATTTTCTTGAACACCTGCTAAGGGTCAATCCTGGTTCTATGATCTTATTCTACTTGTGAAGGATCAGAATTGGTCGTTTATTTTTTAGGATAGCAATTGAATGGTATACATATATCCTACTCTTACCTTTTGGCCCCAAGTTCCGAAAGGAGGGAACCAACAAGTCATTTGAATTTATAAAGAACCGTTGCTTCCTGTTTCTTAAGTATCTCAGAATCAGAGAATCACCAGATCTAGTTCTCTGGAACAAAATCAAAATCAAAGAACTGTCAGTCCTAGTTATTTCAAACCCCTTAGAGAAACCATGGTTTTCGTGAAAAAGCCAGCAGTAAACTGGTGGGTTTATGGTTGGTTGTTTGATTGTTTTTCAAAAGCATTTGAGACTCCTGGTTATATAGAAGAACCGGGCCTTTGATTTTTGAGAACTGTGGTTATGATTTCTAAGAATGTCCCTCATAGCTGCTGGGGGTCTAGTTCCTGTTTCTAGTAACTGCCCCAGATTGGTAGTAACTAGTAACCATGTAGTAGTAACTAGCTAGATAAATTGACGTTGTTGCATCTGCTCTCTCAGGCACTTCTTTACAGGATGGCAAGACTCAGGCTTGAAGGAATCGAATTTCCCTTCCACGATGTGTATCAAGAGGAATGCAAGGTGACATACCCACAAACAAAGCTCAATATGTTACTCTCATTCTTGTTTACTTATGAAACTTTGGTTGTGGCTACCCTTATAACATTTGGTGCGCTTTGTGTAGCTTCTATGCTACAGATTTTACGTCACCCAGATATCCTTGCTTAATAATGACATATATATCATCTACAACCTGGTAAGAATGTTTTCCTTAGCAATATCATTATGCAAATATCATCTAGTGGATGGATTGTATGCTTTGATGCTCCAAATTCTATTTCACCCATGTTAATCTCCTCAATACCAACCTATGCCATCTACAACTTGGTAAAAGGATGCTAAAATAAACATTGTTTCACTTTACTTGTCATTTGACCATGCTAAGACCAGCACTAATTTATCCTTGTTGCTTCCAAGCACAAGAGTTGTAGATAAGTTTGTCGAATGGTGATACTAAATCAATTGAGAATGTCATGGAATATTCAATATTGAATTTTAGGTTTGTTACCTTGTAACCTATTTTACAAACAAAATTTCACAAATTAGGGTTTTCTGACATGGTTATCATTGCATTTTAATGCTTCTGTTTTTATAACTCTTGTAGTTCAAACATTCAATTTTACTATGCATCCTTCCTCTCTGTTTATCTAGGGGATAAAGATGAACAATGTGGCAATATTGTTTCACATGAGTAGCCTTGTGATAGGTAATATAAGAGGTAGAGGATTCATTACTTGTTTGACAATATTCAATATGTTAACATCATGAGTTTTTTCTTATATTGGAACAATAAGAACAAAACTTCAAAGTAAGATTTGGGAATATTATGAACAACCCTTCAACAAGCAATTTTGATAGTAGAGCTTGCAAGAGGTATCCTAAGTGAATTTTGCATCAATCCTTTTCCAAATTAGTGTTGGTCAAGGCTTCCCAAAGTTTGGTGATGCATAATTGGTCTTATTGACTAGGCTTAACACAAATGGACATGGCCTTCTCATAGTGACACAAGGTTGAATGCCAACATGGTACTAATGGCTAAAATTTAACATGTGCACAAATAAATTTGGGCTCTTATATCCAACCCCTTGAACTTGGTTCATGGAGGTTTTATGGATGAATTGTTTGCCTAGTGGATTACAAGTAGACTTTCATGTCTTGTGATGGCAAGCAAATTTTATGTCATTGATAGTTCCATGTCAATTATTTGTAGCTTTTAATACTTCCTTTTTTTTCCCCGTTCATGTTTATGTTAGTACATATGTTCTGTTCATTGTCAACATATTGGCACACGATCAAGAAGGTGGTTACATATTATGGAATGTTCATGTTGAAAAACAAGTTGTGGACTATGGATTTTGTAGCTTTTGATTTAGCTATGCCTTTATTTTGTTTTGAAGAATTTGAAGTGAAATGTTATGTGAAAAGTTCGAACTTGGGGAATTTGCCTAAGACTCTCAGCTTTTTGAATCACGGCTTTCATATGTTTGATCTATTGTAATGAAAAAAACAGGGACAAAAGCAATTCCATACTTCATCAATTTTGTATACAACACAAATGTAAAATGAAATGGATAATAACATAATCTTCTCATCAACGTGATAATAAGATATTAATTCTACAATACCTTGGAACTTTTACTTTTAGGACACAAATAGGGATCTGATCATTTTGAATTTAATCTCATGAATTATCGTTGTTTTCAATTATGATTTCGTCATGCAAAACATACAAACCCAAACCCATATATCACCATATCTAACCATAAACTTCCAATTATGCCTATAACATAAATTAATCAACAATTACAAAATCAAACCCACACAAAGTAAACAAATCAACCTTCCATCAATGTTTTAGATTTCTCCCATTTTTCACAATTCACTAGAAGCCTTTACAAGAAATAATTCAACCTTAATCATGATTGCAACAATTATATAAAGAACCACTTACATCTGCAAAAATGAAAAGCTTGATTTCTTTCAGAGTTCCAATCCCAATAGGTCTTACTCCCTAACAATGCAAACAATTTAAAAATAACCACTTAAGCACGTCAAACCCAAACATATGGAATCATACATACAAGCTCTCAAATTACCTAAGGTGTTTCATCACTTCCCTATGCTTCTAAGTTATGATCCTCTACCATAAACTTTAATAAACATTTCTACAATTTTGCACAATGGAGACATCGAAAGAGAAAAATTAAAACGACTTATCAAGAACATTCATCTTTTCAACAAAACCTAAAGCTTAAAGCAAAGCACATGATATTACCCACATCCAAGACCTACTAAGACAAAGTACTTAACTTGCCTAAGAATCTACTTAAAGAAGTTGTGTGCATTCTTCAACATGCGTTAGAAACATCAAGGACAAATGACAATTTGTAATTTTCCCACCACATTGTGATTGGTGAAATAATATTCAAATGTGAGCTCGGCAATGTGGAACCCATACTTAATAGTAACACATTAAGTAAATTAATCGAGTTAATTAAATTGATGTACATTGATTACAATGTAAAATTTGTTAATTACTTTGATATAAACTTGAATGTCATAATCCATCAATGTCATGATTCTCCCAATGAATAAAAAACATTGATCATTGTAGAATAATATTATTTGTGACATCATTACAACAAAACCATGTCCTTTTCACTATTGAAATTTAACTAACATGACTATTAAGTCAAATTATTTTTAACCACATAACTAACCATGTCCATTTTGACAAATCACAAAAGTAGCATTGCCTATTATAACTAATTTGAGTTTCATTTAGTCAAAACAGACATTGTAACTTCATACATTAAGTTATGTAGTGGTTACAGCAATGTATGAAGAACTAAAACTTAAAAAAAGGAATTGATTTTTTAAGTCGTTAATTTGTGCTTGAATCACCCCACTTCACTTTCAATGAACATATCTTTTTCATTTCTTTATCAAATTGAGAAATTTTTATAATATTGGATGTGCCAAGAGGAGGGTTACAAAAAAATTTTGAATGTCAAAGGTAATGGAGCAATGTACAAAGAGTTTAAATTCAAAAACACAAACTCAATTGTTATGTTCAATTTTTGCAAATCACCTTCTTGATTTTCAAAGGGCATAACTTGTTCAATTTTTGATCGATTTCAATAATGTTTTGTACCATTGGATGTGCTAAGAAAAAAACTACAAATTTTTTTTGAATGCTAGAAACAATGGAGTAACATAAAAAGAGTTTAAATTCAAAAACACAAACTGAACTATTATGTTCAGTTTTTTCAAATCACCTTTTTCATTTTCAAAGGGCATGACTTGCTCATTTCTTCACCAATTTCAACATTTTTTGTACCATTGGATGCGACAAATGGAGAACTAAAAAATATTTTTTTAAGCTTAAAAGCAATAAAACAATGTACGAAAAGTTGTAAATATTATTTTCAAGTGTTTAGTGGTAGGTTTAATAAATTGAAAACTTCGTGTGATCAAGTTGTTCCATGAAAAAATATATCCCATATTGTTTAGTCATCAATTTCATTTTGAAAAGTATATAAACAAGGGCTTTAGCCCTCAAAGTCACATCTTAAAATGCTCAATTTTTTTATGTTGAACCTATTGCAAGGTTTAACCTTTTTTTTTAAAATCGAATTAAAAAAAAAGTGATTTGAATATAATCCAAAAGGGAATTGATTAATTGAAAAAAATTTATTATAATTATAAATTATAAAAATATTTATATTATAATTATTCTATAAAATAATCATATTTAGTCACATATTTAGTCATAATAACATGTCATGGCATTACATTCATTCACATGATTAGTCATATCAAACATGCCACTATGGCATTGTGCTAATGTTTAGTCATCTTACATTTGTCCATTTTATTAACACTTACCTATCTTAAATGATTGATCGATTTTAACTTGTCCCAAAATTGTCCAAGGTTTGTTTTGACAAAAAATCCAATGCAAAAGGAGTACAAAATAGACAAGTTATGTAATAATGCATTGAATCTTGATTTATTTATTTTTATTTCTAAGTGGTCTATTGGAAAATACTAATAAATTAATTGTGAATCACTTATAAGAACAACTTTGAACTTATGTTGAACTCAACATTTTAATCCATTTCCATTATATATATATATATATATATATAATTAAATTCATAATAATGTATGGAAATAAATAAAAACCATGGAAATCAACTTTAAGTCTATTATATTAACCCTAACTTAATATATGTTGTCATATATTAAACCCCATTTTTATGTAATGTTGTAACAATTCATCATTGCTTTGATTTGCATGATGATTTTTTCAAAATTTGACAAATTTCAAAAGTTCATGGCTATTCAAAATTCCATTTGGGTACATTTTTTACTTCAAAACTAATTTCCAATTTTACAAAGCAATATTAGTTTACCTTGCATTACATGAGATTTTGTTTTTATTAAAATAATAATTACCAAATTTGTAAAGTGTATTTTGTAATTGATGTTTAACTCTTTTCCAATACAAAATAGTATTCCAAAATTTCACTACTCAAATTTTTAAATTGGAATATTAACAACCTTTTATTAATTAAAAGATTGACATACCATCATGAGGTCCATGTATATATATATATATATATATATATATATATAATTAATTCTAAATACCAGGGAAATTATTGTGTAAACAAATTTAGTCTAATAAATAATATTAATATGTTCATAATATAGCAAATTACTTCAAAATCAATATTGAAACTATGCTATGAAATGTTTATTGAAGTTGACAATGAGCAAAAATGTTAGTTAGTTATTGCATATAGATCATGTTAATTAGCTGAACCTTGAATTTTTAAGTTTAGTAACCTACGTGGGTGAACTAGTTATTTAATAATTTCCATCCAAGCAAGTTATTAATCTTAAAAGAGAAAATATTTTATGATAATCAATAATCAATAGACTATGATATAATTGGCATTGAAACATATTAATCGAATGATTATTATTAAAAATAATTAGGGAAAACCCATAAATGGGGCATATTAAATTCCGATAACAATTTTGACAATTGGTGGGCTGTATTTTTTTAACAATTCTTAAAACAACATGCAATAAACTAAAACAAACAATTGGCCAACATTAATAATTACTAATGTAATGCTTATTTTCTCAACAATTAAAGGCCTAAAAATTCCCCCAAAAAAATTCAAAACAATAAGGTATAAATTATGTCGTTTGTCAAAAAGATTTTACGTCACACAAACACAATTTAAATATTAGAGACTTCAATGGATGAAATAAGGTTTAAACCCTTTTGTCCATATAACATCATTATGGCAACCTAGTTTGGAAAAAAGGCGGGAGAGAACATTTCAATTTGTGGAAGTCATGATTTAAGGTTTTTGGATGTATTTCTTTCAAAGGGAACTCTCCAACTTTTGGAAGTTGTAAGTTAGGGTTTTCAAAAGTTTTTCTCTCATCTGATGTCAATGTGCTCACATTATGATAAATTGCGTCCGTTGAAACCACATTACCTTACAATTAAAACTCAAAAAACATCTCATATACAATTGTTATGTAACTATTTTTTGGGTATTACAACTATTATGTAGCTATCCCCTCATAAATATGGTATATTCATAAATGAATTACCACGTCAAAAAATTAGTTAATTGTATTATAGTTGCAAGTGAATTGAAAATGGGTCTTTTATATCATAATTTATACACATTATACATACATATGTAGTCAACCATGATTTTTTTTAGGAATTGCATTGTAGTTATATGTGGCAATTACTTTAGAATTATTATAAATGTGTCATTAAAACAACAACAATGTTGCAATTATTGTACAATGTGCATATACATGCAATCATGCCATGTGTCTACATTTCCACCACCTATTATGGGATACATGTGCAACTAGTTTACAATTATAATTCCCATCGATACAATTAATATGGCCATTAGTGTGCCACTACTAAAAAACTATTGTTCAACTATGTTATGACTATAATACAACTATTTATAACTTAATAAAGATACATTTTCATTAATCATTTATATCTTCATCATATGTGTTTCATTTTGGATGATTTAAAATGTTATGGGAGTGCTAACTCAAGTTCTGAAAATCATCTTTAAAGTGCAAAGGAAATTTAATAATGAAAAAATAACAAGAAGATAAATAAGCTATCCAACTTATAAAACATGATTTTAAAACAAAAACTATTTGGACCCCACCTACTTTCAAACCTCATAACTTTTTTATTTCTTATTCATTTAAAACGATTTAAAATGTTATAGGTATGCCACATGAAGTTCTACAAAACATCTTTGAACTCTAATAGCAACAAAACAAGATACAAGAAAATTTGTGGGTGTTTCAGCACTGAACTTCGTAGCATTTGATGGTTCGTTTTTTAAAGTTCTTGACCCCCTCTACTTTGAAAGGCCATAACATTTTCAATTCTATTTGTTTTGACAATTTTTAATGCACCAAATTTGCCAATAGGAAGGGTTCAATTTTTGTTTAGACACCAAAAAAATGGAGCCCTCCCTTTGGATTTGGTTTGCCTTGAACACTTAAATGTTATAATTGCAATTAATGAACAACTAAAAGATTTAACCCATATGCTTTGTTTTCAGATCCCATGTTATAAACAATATAAAAAAGGCTTGTTCTTTATATTTTCACATTAAAATACATGTGTCATTTTGGGATGAGCTTTAAAAAGCTTAACCTAAAAGCAAAACATAAATTTTTAAAAAAATCATGGCTATTATTTTGTGCATTTAGTCTTGTGTTTTCCTACCTACTTACTTGCCTAGGTAAGTAGGTAGGTCTTAGGTAAATACATAGGTATGTAATCTTGAGACTTACCAACCTACCTATGGTTATGTACAACCTACCTCACTACTAGAATTATTTTTTTAATTTTCCAAAATACAATTAATATGCCATGTGGTGATTTTTTTATTGTGCCATGTGTCACAATCTCGAACCATCATTAATAATCATAATGGACGATGGAAATCAATATTTTGAAAATAATAATTTTATGCCAAAAATCTTCATAATGCCACATGTCAAATATTAATATATGGATGATAATTAATGACATCAACATGACATCATGGGTGCAATTATAATGGAGTTGCATAGTAGTTGAAAATGAGTCATTTTGATTGAATTATAATAGAATTGCAATGAGTTGCATCGTTTATATGGTGAATTGAAATTTTACAATTCATGCAACTTGTACATTAACACTCATGGCGTATGAATTGCAAATTATGTCCTTTATAATTCAAAAATTGAGTTACAAGGCCAGTTACAAAACACCTTTTTTTTTTTTTAATAGTGTTAATTGTTTCCTTGTATATTATTTTCAAGTAATTTATCTTTAGCCATAGTTTTGTTTGTCTCCTTGTTATCTCTTCCTGAGTTATTCCTTTTACTTCATGACACCAATATTTTCTGCTTCATTTTTTTATTTGTTTCATTGT